>Ga0134125_10000083_pt1 | contig 139109 bp, 121 predicted proteins | sample KB31751_FD_96464 | JGI IMG/M metagenome (GOLD analysis project Ga0134125, IMG submission 96464) | Terrestrial soil microbial communities with excess Nitrogen fertilizer from Kellogg Biological Station, Michigan, USA - KB3-175-1 | ecosystem: Environmental > Terrestrial > Soil > Unclassified ...
AAAAGAAAAACCTGTCTGATTATGGAAAACTCGCTGAGTTTCCCACATTCAGACACGACAAACAACAATAACAATGTATTATCTTTATTAAAAAAACCGTCAACCTTTTTTAGGACAAGTCACGCGAACAGCGAACGGTACGCCTATTAAATTAATCCCCCGCGCGGATGCTTTTTTCGCTCAGGATGCGCAGGGCCTCGTCGTTAAACTGTCGCTCGCTTTTATAAAGCTCGCTCACTTTTTCGGGGGGGAGTATTCTTAAAAACTGGTTGCTGTATTGTTTTTTTATCGCCACGATCTGGCTTTCGTAATCAAGGTCTTTGCGGATCTGCTCGGTACCGTCGACAGATTTGTCGGAATTGTTCATCCGCTTTAATATCCTTACGGCCGTAAGCTTTTGAACGTATTCCCTGTAAAGGGGCCAAAATGCCGATGATTCCTGGGGTGTAAGCTTCAACTGCTTGCTGATGAAACTTTCTTTAACCTGTTCAAGCTTCCCTGTGGGGGGACGCTGATTTGCGGGCCGGTTTAACGGATAGCCCCTGCGAACAGGCATACGCACCCGTACCTGCCCGAAACTATAACCACCCAATACAAGTACAAATAATATACAAAAAACAGGCCTGGCCAATTTACTCATCATCGTATATTACTATTGAACACTGTCAACATAATCCTGCAGTGCCTTTTTTAAATTATCTTCTTTAACAGTCGCGCCCTCGGCTGTCACGGTTTGCTGCGTATCGCCGGGGTCAACGTTAAGCTGCAAATAACTTTTTATCTCATCAACCGGAACATTTGACAGTTCCTTATGTAAAAACGAGTGAGTATGCACATATTGAGGATTGGTTAGCTGCAATATTAAAATGCCGCCGCCAATAATCAAAGCAAAGCAAGCCGCCGTGGCGTATTTAAATGCCCGGGTAGCATACAGCTTCCTGACAACGCCGCCGCGACCGGCCTTATCGGCATTAACCGTTTTATCTAAGATGTTTTTATTAAGCTGGTCAAAATATCCCGCCGGCACGGAAAAAGGGTATTCGTTGCCCAGCGCTTCCTGAATCCATACACTGCCCATTATGCGGCTCTCCAGCTCGTTAAAATATCCGTCCGGAACGGTAAACCCTGAATTATCTGTACTTACTGCGTCTTCAACCGCTATCCTGCTTTGTATATTGCCTGGCAGCTCATCGAAATAATCCGCGGGTGCTGTAAACCCACCAGCCGTTCCGTTATATTTTTCGTGCAGGTTTTTATAGGACATAATACGATCTTCCAGGTCATCAAAATAACCGGCAGGCACAGTAAACGGATTAGCCGGGCTAATCTGTTTAAGTGAAGCGTACCCGTTAATCCAATCTCTGTTTTCTATATCGCTCTTCATATCATTGTATAGATAGAACAATCGCCAAAAGGTTTAACCGAATTTAATTAATCTTTCGATAATAAATACGTTTCTATTTTTTTTACGGCCAAATGGAACGAAGCTTTTAACGCGCCTACACTTGTTCCAAGCACGTCCGAAATTTCTTCGTATTTCATATCGTCAAAATACTTCATATTAAATACCAGCCTTTGCTTCTCCGGCAGGGTTATCAAAGCCTCCTGCAGCTTTCGTTGCGCCTGGTCGCCGTTGAAATAAGCGGAGTCGGCTAACGTATCCGACAGGTCGTAGGCCATATCATCCATCGATACGTTGTTTTGCTTCTTTTTCTTGTTCAAAAAGGTAATGCTCTCGTTGGTGGCAATGCGGTACATCCATGTGTAAAGCTGAGCATCGCTACGAAACCCGGGCAAGTTTTTCCAAACTTTTATAAATACGTCCTGCACCAGGTCGTCGGCATCATCATGGTCGATAACCATGCGGCGTATGTGCCAGTAAATTTTTTGCTGGTACTTTTTAAGCAGCATATTAAAAGCCTCGTTCCGGGTTTTTTCCTCCCGAAACTTGCTTAAAATTTCTGCGTCGTCAACTTCTGCCGGCATGTTTTGTCCTCGTACATTATTTTAAAATATCCATCACCTGCTGCGACGAATTTTGGGTATCAACCTTATCGATTATTTTATCTATGGTTCCGTCGGCTTTTATGATAAAAGTTTTGCGGGCCGTGCCCATATACTTTCTACCGTACATGTTTTTTTCAACCCAAACCCCGTAAGCCTCCACGATGCTTTTATCTTCGTCGGCGATCAGCGTAAACGGCAGGTTATATTTAGTCTCAAATTTTTTGTGTGATCTTTCATTATCCGTGCTTACGCCGATAACTTCGAAGCCCCGGCTTACCATCGACTGGTAATTATCCCGAAAATCGCAAGCTTCGGCAGTGCAGCCCGGCGTATCATCCTTGGGATAAAAATAAAGGATCACGTTCATTCCTTTAAGGTCTGATAGTGATACCGTTTTGCCATTTTGGTCCTTTGCGGTGAAATCCGGCGCCTTATCGCCGATATGAAGTGTTGCCATATTACCTGTAAAAATCGGCGGTATAGTTTGAACCGTTGTTTTTATTATCGCTAACGTTTAATTCAAATTTATGTTTACCGGCTGCAATATCGTTATTAAAAGTATAACTTAATATCCTGGTTTTGTAATCCCACTCCATTAATACCCATTTGCCGTCGATTTTGCCGCTATAACTTTTTATTCCCGAAAGGCGGTCGCCTATCCTCAAAAAAATTCCGCGGGCTTTAGCCATATTGCTGCCGTTGCGAATATTTAACGGGATAATAAAGGGCGGTTCGGTATCCAGTTTTACATAATAATCGCCAAAGGACTGCGCTTTTGCTTTAATATAGCCATCCTCATAAACACCACCTGCGCATATCCCTGTGGTGGTTACCAATACCGCTTTATCCGCCAGCTTTCCAATGTCGCTGTCAGGCTTTATCCAAAGGTCATAATTATTGTGCACCGGCGTAAAACGATTGTGTATACGGTAAGTCGGCGAGAAAGCGCCGGGCCGTTTGGGCAATTGGGCGTAAATAAAGTTTAGATCGTCATATAAATTTCCGGGCATTATAGTCACTTTAACATTTTCGGTACTGAATTCGTTTTTTTGGTCGTACCTGAATAATGTGCCGGCGGGCCTATCAGCGGTTTCGTTCTTATGCGCCGGGCCCGATCTTACTTTAAGATTCAGCGTCGATGTATTCCCTGCCACATCCTTAACAACGAATTGCACGTGGTGTATGGCATCGTCGTCGAAATTTATAATACCCCGGTTTACCGATTGCGGGTAGATAGATATTTTGCTACCCGGTAAAATAAAGCATTTCTGTATTACGCGATGTGCAGCCACAAACTCCGGATAATCGATATAAGCGTTAATAGCATGGGTTTGATCGAAAGCAAAACGCTCGACGGTGAAGGTGTAAACCGTTTTGTCGTCAACATTCAGTTGTATTGAATATACCCCGTTGCGGTTGGCCGATGTGCTGTTCCTGTCGTTTGCGGCGATCCCAAAACCTATTTCGCCGCTAAGGTTTAGCACTTCCGGTTTTTTTAGACGGTAATTTCCGTTGTTACCAACTACCGGCATAAACCTGCGCGGCGTATTTTCGCTGAACGGGTGGCCGTCAAGATGATAGATACCTATGGCGCTTATTGCCGGGGGCACCTTATCGCGGATAGTTAACCCGAACAGCTGCGGATTAATCGTCTCTTCCGTTAAAGAATCTCTCAGCTCAAAATGAAGATGTGGCCCGGCTGATGAGCCCGCGTTGCCCGACCATGCTATCACGTCGTCTTTGCAAACCGGCAACTGCATGGGCGGCAGCCTGATATCAACCTCAAAGCTTTGCTGCTTGTACTGGGCGTCCTTCACGATCTTAGCCATTTCCGGGGCAAACCGCTCGATGTGGCCATACACAGAGGTATAGCCGTTTGGATGTGTGATATATACCGCGTTGCCAAAACCCCCAAATTGAACAAGCAACCGCGAAACATAGCCGTCAAAAACCGCATGCACGGGGTAACCGGTTCGCTGGTTGGTTTTAAAATCGAGGCCGGCATGAAAATGACCGGGCCTTATCTCGCCAAACGTTCCCGCGGTTGTGGGCGGGAGGTCAAGCGGGTAGCGAAAATAATTTTTTGGATACTCCCTGCTTTGGATGATATTTTGTGCAGGTGTGTTAACATTAAATCCTAAAAACAGAATTAAAGTAACCAGGGATATTTTGATCATGCTTACTTAACGTAAAAGTTAAGCAATTGTTGACCTTCGATATATCCCTGCAGGTGATCGCCTATGTTTACTTTACTTACTCCCTGCGGCGTACCGGTAAAAATAAGATCGCCCTTTTTGAGCGTTATATAGAGCGATACGAACGAGATAATGTAGTTAAACGGAAAAAGCATATTGGAGGTGTTGCCCTCCTGCCGGGTATCACCGTTTATATCGAGCCTGAAATTTAAGTTATGCAAATCGGCAAACCGCGACTTTGGCAAAAACGCGCTAACCGGGGCCGAATTATCAAAGGCCTTTGCCAGTTCCCATGGCAACCCTTTCTCCTTATGCCGCTGCTGAATATCGCGGGCTGTAAAATCCACGCCTAAAGCGATCTCGTCAAAATAATTGCCGGCAAATTTTCGTTCGATGTGCTTCCCCTCCTTGCTGATCTTTAAAACGATCTCGATCTCGTGGTGAATATCCTGTGAAAAATCCGGATGATAAAAGGGTTTGTTATCTTTTAAAAGAGCGGTATCCGGTTTCATAAATATCACCGGGGTTCCGGGCACCGGGTTATTCAATTCTTTGGCATGCTCGGCGTAGTTGCGGCCAATGGCAATAATCTTCATAAGGCCGAAAATAGGGATTTTGTCCGGGTCGGTGTAAAAAAACTAATGATCTTGAACGTATAAATAACAACCGGTTCGCTATGAGTTTTCTTTTTAAATGCTTATATTTATGTATGAAATAATATATTTGAACATGAAAAGGCAGATGACAATGGTAATCAACCAGGTTAAAATGGAAGACGAGGACTATTTAGACGTGCTTTTTTGGAGGTCGAAAACCGCTGCCGAAAGACTCGGGGAGGTTGCACGTTTACGCAGGAATTATTATACTTCGGCAGACGGTTCTTTTCCAGAACGAATGAGCAAAGTTATTTCATTGAGAGTAAATGATCTTTGAAAAGGACTTCGTTGATTTTATTAATCTGCTTAACCAGTATAATGTCGAATATATGGTGGTTGGCGCGCATGCTTTAGCTTTCCATGGCCGGCCCCGACACACTGGCGACCTGGATATTTGGATAAAACCCAGCGATGATAATGCAGTTAAAATGATTGTTGTTCTTAAAGACTTCGGGTTTGGTTCGCTAAAGCTAGCTAAAGAGGATTTTTTGAAAGAAAACTATGTAACGCAGTTAGGTTATCCGCCGTTGAGAATTGACATTTTAAATGCCATATCGGGGGTAAACTTTGATGACGCGTATAAAGGAAGAATCCTTGGACAAGTTGGGGATCTTGTAATCTCATTTATAAATATTTCAGATTTTATTGCAAACAAGCAGGCTACCGGCAGAGCAAAAGACATTGGGGATATCAGTGCCCTAAAAAAGCCGCAGGCCACTTAATCCGCAATTTTCGGCTATAAGTCTACAACACAGAAATCCTTTTGATCACAGATTCTGTTCCGGCAACTATCCTTACAAAATAAAAGCCCCGGGTCAGTTTGCTGTTTAGGGCATAGCTAAAGTTTTTTTCGCCCGGATCAACCCTTTGCGAGAACAGCGTAATAATATCATTCCCTAATACATCCATGATCTTTATGGTTACATTTGAATTACGCGTCAGTTCATATTTCAAATTTATTTGATCTGTAACCGGGTTAGGATATACCTGCACATTGTTTAACACCTTTTCGTCCAGGCGGAGAATCGTTGGTTTAGCAGGCGGTATATACGTGGTTTTTAGCGGGGGCAACACCAGGTGCAGGCTATTTTTAAGCGCGCTTTTGGTTGACTTTGTCTTTAAAAGATGGATATAAGTGGTATCCTGGAACGGAGCGGCGCTCCCGGCGATCGAGGCAATACTCATCACCATCGCCAGCGCAATTATTGTAAACCACGAATAAGCAGGAGTAAAATTTCGACTCATCCTTTAATATCAGATACAAAAATAAGAATAAAGCTGTTAACCGTTAAAATTCAGGCCATTTTATAAAACATTTAACAAAATTTAACAAAATAAAGTTTTAACTGTTGTCAAATAGCTCATGTTATACGATGGACGATTTTTTAAGTTGTAATGGTAATTTTTAATACTTTTGGCCTTTCTTGAAATCAGTGTCAAACCATAAAGATCTGCAGAAACTAACAGTCCCCGGGCTGTTGATCAGTTTAGGAATAATTTACGGTGATATAGGTACTTCGCCACTGTATGTGTTTAAAGCAATTGTCGGGTCACAACAAATTTCCGAAACATTAATATTAGGCGGCGTATCGTGTATTTTCTGGACACTCACGCTACAAACCACGCTTAAATATGTAGTGATCACGCTGCGGGCCGATAACAAGGGTGAAGGCGGCATATTCTCATTGTTTTCGTTAGTACGGCGGCGGGCAAAATGGCTTATTATACCTGCGGTTGTGGGTGGGTGCGCCTTACTGGCCGACGGAATTATTACACCGCCCATATCGGTTTCAGCGGCCATCGAAGGATTACAGTCTTATTACCCCCATTTGCATACCGTTCCGATAGTGATATCCATATTGCTTATGCTTTTTATTATCCAGCAGTTCGGGACATCGCTGGTGGGCAAGGCTTTTGGCCCCATGATGTTTGTATGGTTTACCATGATGGGCGTTTTAGGGGTGCTGTTTATCGTGCAAATGCCAATGGTAATAAAAGCGTTAAACCCGTATTATGCCTATTATATATTAAGGACGAACCCCAATGCCTTTATTATTTTGGGTGCGGTGTTCCTGTGTACCACCGGGGCCGAGGCATTATATTCCGACCTGGGACATTGCGGCAGAAAAAACATCCAGACCAGTTGGGTATATGTTAAGGCCAGCCTGGTTTTAAATTATTTAGGGCAGGCTGTTTGGCTATTGCAGCATAACGGTAAAACAATGAACCTTAATTTGCATAATCCGTTTTACGAGATCATGCCATCGTGGTTTTTGTTATATGGCATCGGCATCGCAACTGTTGCGACCATTATTGCCAGCCAGGCGCTTATTTCGGGTTCATTTACGCTCATTGCCGAGGCGGTACGTTTAAACCTATGGCCAAAGGTGCGGATAAATTATCCTACCGAACAAAAAGGCCAGTTATATGTGCCCAGCGTAAACTGGCTGCTTTGTGCCGGGTGCGTGGGCGTTGTGTTGCTTTTTGAACACTCCGACCACATGGAAGCTGCTTACGGTTTAAGTATAACCGTTGCCATGCTGATGACTACTATCCTGGTATCAAATTTTTTGAAGCGGAAAAAGCTGCCTACCTATATCATAGCGCTATTTGTTACTATTTACCTGCTTATCGAAGGTGCATTTTTAGCAGGTAACCTGGTGAAATTTGTTCATGGGGGCTGGTTCACCTTATCTGTGGGATTTATTTTGTTTTCGATTATGTGGACCTGGCATACCGCGCGCAAAATCAGGAACAGGTATGTGAAATTTATTGAGATCGACGATTATTTTGGCATTATAAAGGAATTGAGCGACGATGAAACAGTACCAAAATATGCGTCGCAACTGGTGTACTTAACCAGCGCAAATTTCAATTCCGAGATCGAATCAAAAATCATTTACTCCATCCTTCAAAAGCAACCAAAACGCGCCGACGTATATTGGCTTGTGCATGTTGATGTGGTGGACGAGCCTTATAAAAGAGAATATGAAGTTGATTTTTTAGTTCCTAATAAATTGATCCGGATCGACTTTAAACTCGGCTTCAGGGTTGAGCAGCAAATTAATCTTCTGTTCAGAAGGGTAGTTGAAGATCTTGTTAAAAAAGGCGAGGTAGATATTACCAGCACCTATAAATCATTGAACAGGCATAAAATTGTGGGCGATTTTAGATTCGTGGTAATCGAAAAAGTGCTTTCCCGGTCGCATACGCTTTCATTTTATGAAAGCTTTATCATGGGTTTTTATGTTTATCTCAGGAGGGTAAGCTTATCAGAAGAACGCGGCTTTGGGCTCGACCTAAGCTTTGTAACCGTTGAAAAAGTTCCGTTAATGCTCACAGCTCCCGAAACGGTAGAGATTCACCGTGTTAATTAATGGTTTATATAATATTGATAGCGTAAGGTATGGTAGAAGCTGACCCGGTTGTGAAAGTCTTTTTGCTGTTGTAAAAAAACCAAAACAGCCGATTGCTGTTAGTATTTAACAATTATTTGTTAACATTAAAATTACACTTGTGAAAAAGTTAATATTTGCTTTGATCTGCCTTATTTCGTTTGAAGCAACAGCCCAAAATGCAGTTGACACTACAAAAAAGAAGCTGGGTGACACTATAAAAAAAGACCTGTTAACTGCTCCGCCCACGATAAAAAAATTGCACAGCAAAGCATGGACGTTCGTGCCGCCTGCCATTGCCATAGGTTATGGCGTTTCGTCGTTTGTAGTTCATCCTGTTCGCAGGCTTGATTACTATATCCGCGGCGATATAAATAAATACGATCCTAACTTTAAAACAACAGCCGAAAGTTACTTCCTATTCGGGCCTATTATCGTGGTTTATGGTTTAAACATGGTGGGTGTCGAAGGTAAGAACAGGTTTATCGACCGAACCGCCCTGTTGGGTTTATCGGCGGGTTTTTTAGGAGCCTCGGAACTCGTCACAAAAAAATTCACGCATCGTTTACGTCCTAATGGCGCTGATTATTTCTCGTTCCCGTCCGGCCACACCGGCGCTGCCTTTATGGCCGCCGAATTTTTAGCGCAGGAATTTTCCGATAAGTCGCATATATACACTGTAATTGGTTACACATTCGCTGTTACCACCGGTATTTTCAGGATGTACAACCGCGACCACTGGTTTAGCGATGTAGTGGCGGGCGCAGGTTTCGGGATTGTCTCAACCAAAGCCGCGTACATTGTTTATCCCTGGCTGCGCAACAAACTGACACATACCGATAAAAAAGGCAGAAGTACTATGATTGTGCCTACCTATCAATACGGCGTTCCGGCCCTTTCGTTCGCGATGCAATTGTAATTTTATCCTGAATAAAACATTGGGCGACAGTTTTTTGCCGCCTGTTTATTTTATTTCTATATTTATTGTTATTGTGAATAGAAACTAAATTGAGGTCTCTTTGAAGGAAACGATTGATATTTCGGCGCTGACGATTACGGATATGCTGGAGCAAAGCATTGAGGATAACTCCGACAGGATAGCGCTTACCTATAATGACACGCATGTCACTTACCGGGAGTTAAACGCCCGTGCCAATAATATTGCTTACTTTTTAATAGCGAAAGGAGTTAAACCCAACAGCTATGTCCCGATATGTTTAAAGAGCGGGATAGACATGATAGCCGGCATCATCGGCATCCTTAAAACGGGGTCGGCGTATGTACCCATTGATCCTGATTACCCGGAACACAGGATAAGTTATGTGCTGAGCGATTGCGAGGCGAAGGTTGTAGTGACCGACAAAGCTTCCGGTTCAAAGCTTAGCAAAATTTTTGCCGGAGAGATCATAGATCTTGGCAATAAGCAAATTTATTTAACCGGGGCGCTGGAAAAAAATCCATCGATCGCATCTGATCCTGAAAGCCTGGCTTATATTATTTATACATCGGGTACGACGGGCAATCCAAATGGTGTGATGATTGAACACCGAAGCGTAATGAACAACCTATTGTGGGCAAAAAATTATTTTAAAATTAGGCCGGACGATATCGTTTTACAAAAAACAACATTTTGCTTTGACGTATCCGTCTGGGAGATTTTCTGGCCCCTGTTCTGCGGCGCCAAATTGGTGATCATCGATGGTGAGAATTACAAAGACGTACAATATTTAAAAACAGTTATTGAATTACATAAGGTAACAGCGGTACACTTTGTGCCGGCAATGCTTGAGTTTTTCCTACTCAGCATAGCAACCGGCGACTGTTCAACTCTAAATTTTATAGCCAGCAGTGGTGAAGCATTAACACCATTCCAGGCTAATTTATCCAATGACAGGCTGCCCGGGGCAAGATTATACAACCTTTACGGACCAACAGAAACGAGCATACACTCCACTGTTTGGCCTGTTCCGTATAATAAAGGCAATGTTGAAAAAATATTAATCGGGAAACCTATCGATGATACCGAAATTATTATTGTTAACGAACAGAATCACGTACAAACGGTTGGCAGCATCGGCGAAATTTATATTGCCGGTATAGGATTGGCAAGGGGTTATTTAAACAAGCCGGGGCTTACGGCCGAACGGTTTATTAAAGAGTCCTTCACCGGCAAAATAACCCGGTATTATAAAACCGGCGACTTTGGCAGATACCTGGAGGATGGCAATTTAGAATACCTGGGCAGGGTTGACGACCAGGTAAAAATAAATGGTTACCGGATTGAGCTTGGCTCGATAGAAGCGAATATTAAAAATAGCGGGCTGGTAAGTCACGCCGTGGTATTGACCCGGAAAAATAAGTTAAGGGCGCTGCAAATAATAGTATATGTGGTATTAAAAGCGCCGAATACTATACAGGATATTTGGGATTACCTGGTGGTTAAGCTTCCGGGGTATATGCTGCCCACCAGCATTAAAGACGTTCAAAGAATACCTTTCACAGCAAACGGCAAAATCAATAAAGACAGGTTGTTCGAGCTCGGCCTGATCGATGATGCAAAGACTAAAGTTATAACAGCCAGGAATGAATCGGAACGAACCGTCATGTCAATCTGGACCGAGCTTTTTCCGGAAATTCAATTAAGCATCTACCACGATTTCTTTGAAATTGGAGGAAATTCCATGCTGGCTATGAAAATGCTGTCGCAACTGAAAAAAGAAACCGGCAAACACATATCATTTTTATTATTAAACCAGTTTCCGACCATCGAGTCGCTTGCCAAATTATTAAATAAGGAAAACCTGTTAAAGATACCCAATTCATTGGTTTCTATACGGGCCGAAGGCCATAAAACACCCCTATATCTTATAAACGGTGGCGAATTGGTCGCCGATGAATTTTTTAATTTGGGCGATGTACTTGACGAGAACCAGCCAATCTACGGATTTCAATCTAATGGTTTTGACGGAAGCGGGAAGCTCCTTGAAACGATAGAAGAGATCGCCACTTATTATATAAAAGGTATATTAAGTCAGGATAACTACGGGCCCTACTGTTTGGCGGGTTATTCTGTCGGGGGGGTTATCGCTTTCGAAATGGCCAGGCAGTTAAAGGCGATGGGGAGAACAGTAAAACTATTGGCCATGATTGACAGCATAACCCGGGACCCCTGGCTGATCAAAACCAAATACAGCGGATTTGCTATATTACGATTAATAGGTTTTAATATATACTTGCTAAAGGACGGCCTGGCAAAAGCCCTTAAGTACAGCGCCGCTTTTGTTAAAGCAGGCTTAAAAACCATATCCAATAAATTCAAGTCGTACGAAGCTGAAAAGCCGGCCGAAAACAATAACGCGGATACTTTGGATAATTTTGATGTATTCAGCCTTCACGTGTCGGCATATAAAAAATATAAGCTGGAACCTTATGACGGAAATATCGTGGTTTTCAGGGCTAAGGAATTAACCTACTATATGGACGATTTTAAATATTTGGGCTGGCGCCGATACTCCAAAAAAACCAGGAGCGTATCTGTGAGAGGCGATCACTTCAGCATATTTGATGATGAAAACATCCAGGAGCTGGGCGCCAAATTCCAAAAGATTTTAGATACCGGCTATTAGCAATGCTTGTTATTTCGGTTCTATGATGTTTTGTGTGGGCAACTGAATTTTATGACCCAGAGGGTCAACCCGTTTGTAGAAACATCCGCATTGTTATCTATTGCCTCGTAGAGGCTACCCCTTGTCCACAGGTTAAGTCATTAAAAATCCTGTTCAAATAGTAAAATCTTTTAATTTACGTATCTAAATGTCTTTTTGTTCTGAAAAGCCATCCGGTTAGGGTAGCCTCTACGAGGCAATAACGCTAACTTTGTTTTTTCTACAACCGGGTTATCCCTCCGGGATATTTTCTGCGCAATTCAATAATCACTGATTTATTTTATTGATTTAATAAATTTATCACCTATACCATCCGTCATAGAACCGTTATTTTCCAGGTAGCGCGAAACAAACGTACGAGTCGCCCGACTTGCTGCCAATTTTACCACCGCCGCATGCTATAACGATATATTGCTTGCCTGCTACCGAATAGGTTGCCGGTGTGGCATAGCCGGCAGCTGGCAAGCTGGCTTCCCACACTTGCTTACCGGTGTGTTTGTCAAACGCCCGTATTTTCTGGTCTTTTGTAGCGGCAACAAATACCAGGCCCCCTTTAGTAACCATGGGGCCGCCATATAATTCAGTACCGGTAACCGGGATGCCTTTTTTTGTCAGCTCCGGGTATTCGCCCAGCGGTACTTTCCATAAAAGCTTGCCGGTAGTTAGGTTTACCGCGTCCAGTGTTCCCCAGGGTGGCTTTATGCCAGGGTAGCCGTTTTTATCAAGAAAACGGTTATATCCGTTCATTGTATACGGTATTATATTTTTCCTGCTCTTATCAACCGTTACCGGTTCTTTCGAGATCAGCGGATCCGATGGCCTTCCCGGCAATTTTAGAACAAATGCCAGCAGCGCCTTTTTTTCGTCTGCTCGTATCTGCTTAAATGCCGGCATCATATTTCGCCCATTCGTTATGAGCTGGCCCACCTGCAGCTCGTTATATTTTTTATTGATATTCTGCAACGACGGGTACGCGGCCCCATTCCCTTTTAATTCGGGGCCGTGGCATGATATGCAGTAGTTGTTGTAAATAACATGGCCCCGTCCCGCTAAGGAATTACCATAATTGTTTTTAGGGACATCGATCATAACCTGGGCCCACGGCAATTCGGTATTGCTGATATACATAATTTTTGTTTCCGGGTCAACAGCCGCACCGCCCCATTCGCCCCCACCGTCAAAACCGGGGAATATCCAAACCCCATCCTTGCTGGGCGGGCTAAACATGGCATTATACTTTACCTTGTTGTACTGCTCCATCATCGCTTTATGCACGTCGGGCGACAGGTCGGTTATGTCTTCTGGCCCAAGATGCTGACGGGCGAAAGGCTGCGGCAAGGATGGTATGGGCTGTGTGGGCCACGGATGCTCGCCGGGCAACGCATTTGCTGTTGGCACCGGTTTTTCCGTGATGGGGAATACCGGTTTCCCGTTGGTTCGGTCAAACATAAATATAAAACCGTGCTTGGTAATCTGAGCGACGGCATCGATGGTTTTTCCATTATGCTGTATGGTCACCAAATTCGGATTAGCCGGCAGATCGCGGTCCCACAGGTCGTGATGCACCACCTGGTAATGCCAGATGTATTTGCCGGTTTCAGCATCAAGCGCTAAAAGGCAATTGGCATACAGATTGGGTCCTTTGCGGTTTGCGCCGTAAAAATCGCCGCCTACCGACCCGGTGGGCACATACACAATCCCACGTTCTTCGTCCAGGGCCATACCCGACCAGTTGTTGGCGGCGCCCAGGCGCCGCCATGCCGAGGTATCCGGCCATGTATCAAAGCCTTTTTCCCCCGGGTGCGGGATAGTATGAAATATCCAGCGAAGCTTCCCTGTAAGGGCATCATATGCCCGGATATGGCCCGGCGCCGCATCCTCCGACTCGGACACACGCGCTCCTGTGATAAGCAAATCTTTATAGATAACACCCGGCGTTGTACCCGATACGAAGGAGCCGGCCTTTCTTCCAAGGTCGTCGCTTAGATCCAGAAAACCGCCTTTACCAAATGACCGGATGGGTTTCCCATTGGCGGCATCAATGGCATATGTTTTGGCGCCCACGCTGTAAAATATCCGTTTATTTTTTCCGGCTTTATCCTCCCAATAAACCACGCCCCGGCAAATTTTATAGTATGCAAACGGGTCGTCATTTTTTGCGGAACCTTCGGTTGAAGGATCGAAAACCCACTTCTGCGCGCCCGTTGCGGCATCCAAAGCAAATAATTTTAGTTTTGGGCTTGTACCATATAGTATACCGCCTATAACGATAGGGTTACACTGATTTTGGCTGCGGTTGCCGGTGTCGCGGTCGTGCGAGCTGTATATCCAGGCGACTTTGAGCTGGCCGACGTTTTTTAAGGTGATCTGAGTGTTCGAGGAGTACCTGTTGCCATCTTTGGATCCGGCATAGGTACGCCAACCGCTGTAATCAGACGGCACATGCTTTTTACAGGAAACTAAAGTGCATATCGATAATAATATCAGAAATAGGGGCCGGCGGCTCATTAATAGCTTTATTTGGTCTTACAATCTAAAGCTAAAAAGATTAACGGGCAAATAAAATTTTAAACAACTTGCAAAGGGTACATACCCACCGAACAATAGTTAATCCCTGTAGCAAACAAGAAATAATTAATAATGCCGCCCAATTTTAATTGGTGTTAGGGGTTTTATAAGCCTCTTTGTGGTTGAAATCAAACATACGCGAAATGGTAAATCCGATACGGTACTGGCCGTTGCTATAGCTCGATTGCGTGTTATTCAAATAGTTTATTTCGGAAATTGCCCGGGAATTTGTAATATTTACAGTAAACACGTGGCCGCCGGTGATCATTTCGATACCAAAGCCCAATGGATCGGAATAAGCATTATTTTGCCGGTACGCAGAGAACGGGTGTGCATAGTCGACAATAAAGCCCATGTGCTTTGATAATTTTATCCTTGCGGCAGCCGATAACGCAAAAAATTGCTGTTCATTTCCATCAACCAGCGGAAACGGTATATTGTTATTAACAAAAGAAGGTGCCACTTGCAACGAAAAATCGCTGGAAAATTTTCGGGCAAAAATAACTTGTGCAAACTCCGAAACACGGTCTCCGAAGGCGTTGTATGAACCGTATGGCCGCACACCAACCTGCCCGAGGGCGGTAATGGCAAGCGGCGACCCGCTTTCTGTTTGATGCAGAAAAGCATACTTTAATTCCAGGTCGGCAAGGCCGCCGATCGTGGTCCGGCCGATGTCGATATTCAGATTGTCAGTTAACCCGTACTCAAAGCCTAAATATACATCGGCTACTGCGTCGAGGCCAAAAAATATCTGACCTCCCCCATTTTTACCCGAGAAATCGCCAAAACGGTGTATGATCAGAAAATTCAGATTGTTTTTTTTAACCGTTTCGGAGCTTTGCGATAAAATAAGCCTCGAAGCTTTAAATATGGTAACGGGCTCGTTTTTGTTGTCACTGCTCATTGAATTTAATAATGAATCGGTTTTTTGGGCAAACGCGCCTATGCTTACAGTAAGCAGGGCCAATAAAAAAATATACTTTTTCATTTTTGATAGTATTAAGGTTTGGAATTATTTATAAGGACTGTAGGTGGCAAAAACATTTACTTGTATGCTTTCGGCTATATGGTGAAAAACAATTTGCGGAATATCGATGTGATGGTCGGTGCATTTGACCATAAACTCCGATGTCATGCTGACCACCCCGTTTTTTATGGATATCGTTCCCTGAATGGTTCTGGACTGTGTAACTCCATGTACCGTGAGCTGGCCAGCAACCTTTACGGGATATGTTCCGTCTTGTCCGACATCAATATGGTTTTCGACTTTTCCTTTAAAGATCGCCCTGGGAAACTTATCGCTTTCCATATAATCGGAATTAAAATGTTCCTGCATTAACGATTTGTCAAATTGAAAAGAGCGTATTGCCACGCTAAAATCAAGTTCGCCCGATGCGGCGTTATAAACCGATGCCCCGGTTGATGTTACCGCTTTGATATCCTCGATCGGTGCGCTTGAATACAGCGTGATCTTCGCGTTTCTACAGACATAGATATCCTGCCCAGCCTGGTTTATGATGCTTATCCAGGCGAGTAAAACAATACTTATATGTTTCATTTTTTAGGGTTTTGCCAATGAATTTAAATTCCATTTAAGCCCGACCGCTATCCCGGTACTTTGCAACCGCACCTGGCTATAGCCGATGTTTGTTAACGGAAGTTTTAGGTACGGCTCGACAGCGATGTCGATTTTTGAACTAATTGGACGTTCGTAAGTTGCATTAAGATTAAATACGCCCATTAAATAGCTTTTACTGTGTGGCACCGTATAATTTGTCGGGCTGGTATACCCATAGCCATAGGAATGAGTTGATGCGGCGTAGTTGAACGTGTAATTCTCGTGAAGCATCAGGTATGAAGATAGGCCGGTCCCGATCGATATCCTGTTTTGATGTTTATTATAAACCTGGTAGCCTACATTTAAAGGGATGTCGAGCATCCGGCAGTCGGCTGTAACGTTTACCGGGGTTACCGGAAATTTATATAAGGTATGATAACTGTCGAAATTGGTTAGATACGGTTTCGCTGAATAGATAACGCCCGTGGCAATGCTAAATTTTTTCGATAAGCCTGCAGAAAACTGCAAGCCCACATTTGTTCCAACCTTGCTTTGCTGAAATGAGCCTACCCCGTTCAGATCGGGAGCAGCCAAAACTGTCAATGCGTACTGGGGACGGAATGCTGACCGCGAACTTATTTTAGTTTTATTTGCCGGTTTCATTTGGCTTGGTAAATTAGCATCTTGCCGGTTTGGCAGGTAGTGGCTGCTGATAACCGGCTGGCTTGCCAGCTCATTCTCAAAATCAGGCTTTGGGCTGGCTATTGATAACATCGCAAATTCTCTGTCTGCAACGGCCGGTTCGTTTGATCCCTTTTTTATTTGCTTAATTGCGACAAGCTGCTTATCCGGATAGGAATGCAGAACATTTTTTACAGCAAAGTCTGGCAACCTATCACGGACCCCGGCCGAAGACGGTTTCGAATTACCATTACTGGTATTTCGGGCTACGGCGGTTTTAGCAATCTGACCCTGTTCAGCTAAATGCGATGCGCTTTGATTGCGCGTTGCAGGTTGCTGATTTGAGGCCAGCGGCGCACCCGGGCCGGCAGGTTTATGAGGCAGCACCGCAATTGGTGTTTGCGATTGAAGCGCAGATTTGGGCCGAAACGACCACCAACCCAAAAATAAAAGCAATAATGCCGCTGCGCCGCTTATATAAGGCAGCCAATAAACAATTCCTTTGGGCTTTTTGGTTTTTTCCAGCATCTGTTCAAGGGAGCCCCAATCGTTCTCCCGGAAAACCGGATCGACGGGGTCTTGCAACCTGTTTCGGAAAAAATCGTCCAGTTCTTTGTCTTTTTCGTGATTCATTCTCTAATACCTTTATTTAAAAATACCCCGTTGGCAGCCACTGCTTTGATAGCTACAATAGGCGTATAGTCCATGCCATTATTATAATTAGCATTATTGACAGACGAATCTGCCTTAAATATCATTTGTTTAAGCTTTTGCCTGGCCTTATGCAGGTTTGACTTAGAGGTTCCGGCGTTAATATTCAGCATAGAGGCAATCTCATCGTGTGAGTAGCCTTCTATGGCAAAAAGATTAAAAACCGTACGGTACGCATGAGGAAGCCGCTGAACCATGGCTAACAGGTCGTTATAGTTCAGGTTTTTATCAACCAGGTTGCCATCGCTTATGTGCACCGCCTCGTCCAGGTCCTCGGTATACGCCATTTTTAAGTTAGACCGGTAATGATCGATAGAGACGTTCATCATGATCTTTCCGAGCCATGCTTTGAACGGCCTGCCGGGATCGTAGCTTTCAATATGGGTGAAAACCTTGAAGAAGCCCTGGTTCATTACCTCGGCAGCCTGATCCCGGTCGCTGGCATACCGCAGACATATACTCATGGAAAAGCCGTAAAATGCTTTGTACAGCATCTTTTGACATTTCCTGTCTTGTTTTATACAGCCCCTGATCAGTTGATGTAACTCTTCTTCTCCCATATGGGTTATATCCGGTTTAGCTTAAGTAAATTGTCGTCATTTTTACCCACATCACGTTATAAAACCGCTAAAGGTTGCCTAACACATCCTCAAATATATAAATGTAGTGTAATATACTGATTATCAAAAGCTTATTTTTCCCTTGATATAAACTGCCGAAACGACCGGCATCATGCGCTTGCTAAAATTGCACTCTAAGGCAACCCTTGACATTAAACTTACGATATATTAACCAAAGCGCACTATCTAAAATCCATAAAATTTTTATACATGGTTCCGGTTTCTATCGTAATAATAACAAAAAATGAGGCTGATATTGTAGCCGGATGTATCGAGCAGGCGATGCAAATCACCGATGATATCGTACTGATCGTCAATAATACTGCTGATGAGGCGGAGCAAAATCGCCCTTCGGCCCTCAGAATTTACAAAGAAGTATGGGAAGGCTACGGATCGAATAAAAACAAAGGGATCGAAAAGGCAAAGTATAACTGGGTGCTAAGCATTGACGCTGATGAAATTCCGGACAGCGAATTGATCAGGTCGTTAAACCGGCTGGACTTTAATGACCCGGCCGTAGTGTACGATATTAAGTTCCGCTCATATTTTGGCGATAAACTTATCCGTCACGGAAGCTGGGGGCGGGATCATCATATACGCCTTTTTAACCGCAATTTAGTTAAATGGTCCGAAACCCCGGTGCATGAAACACTGGTGCTGCCGGGATTTATCAGGGTAAAGAAAATAAGCGGCTATCTGCATCATTATTCGGTAAAGGACATCGCCGAATATGCCGGCAAAAGCAGTTACTATGCGAAGCTGAGCGCCAAAAAGTATTTCGCAATGGGTATAAAAGCGGGCATTATTAAATTATACCTCTCACCAGTCTTTGGCTTTATTAAAAATTATATTCTGTACCTTGGGTTTTTAGACGGACGTGAAGGGTGGGATATAGCAAAAACAAATAGCAGGCATACCAGGCGCAAATATTACTATTTAAGCCTGATGGAAAATTCGCAAACCAAAAAACAACCTGTGAGCGAGAACCTGGCTGTTGAATATTAACTTCCTGGCGTTCAGTCAAGTTTTTTATCATGAAGATAAGAACATCTCCCCACGTGTGATGAAGAAAAGGCTCGTCCAAAACCTTTCAGCCAACTTCTGCCAGCTCATTTTAAACCAGCTATGCGGGCTCATCATTTTTTATATATTGTCTACCGGCCTTGATAAAAACAGCTTCGGACTCATCAATCTTGCCCTTGCTATATTGCTGGCTGCCTTTAATATCCTGTCTTTTGGCATCGATCAAATGTCGGTGAAAAAGATCGCGGCCGGCGAGGCGCCACATTCGGTGCTTTCGATTTACATCATTCACGTTGTTGGCACAGGATCTATTTTTTATGGGTTGTTACTTGTATGCGGCCAGCTGTTTGAACACTCCGCCCAGCTTTACAGCTTACTTGTATTAATCGGCATCGGCAAACTGATGATTTACTTTTCGACGCCATTTAAACAGGCGGCCAATGGCATGGAGCGGTTTAAACTGCTGGCATATATGTCGGTTATCTCAAATATAGCCCGCTGTTGCGGCCTGATCGCGGTGGTGTTGTTCCATATTTTAAACCTTCATACGGTTGTTGTGACGTTTATTGCAGGCGATGCAGCGGAATTAATACTTGGCATATATTTATTCAGGAATTTCACGAGGCTGTCTTTGCTTATCAAATGGGACGGCAGCAAATATAAAAATCTGCTGCGCGAATCGCTGCCCCAAACCGGTGTGGTTTTGATCACTTCGGCGCTGGCGCGGTTCGACTGGATATTTATCGGTTTTGTGTTGTCGTCGGTAAAACTGGCAGAATACAGCTTCGCCTATAAAGTTTTTGAAATATCAACCCTGCCGCTTTTGGCCATCGCCCCGTTGCTTATCCCACGCTTTACAAAGCTTTTTAAGCAACAGGATACCAGGGGCGACGACCTGCTTTTTTTTTTACGCATCGAAATGATCGTGGCGGCGTTTACGGGCCTGTTGTTAAATGTATGCTGGACAGCGGTGATCGATAACCTTACGGCGGGCAAATACGGATCGGTAAACATTACGACGATATTTATTTTGTCGTTGTGTATGCCGCTCCTGTACCTCAATAATTTTTTATGGACGATTTATTTTGCACAGGGGCGGTTAAAAATGATCCTTTCATCCTTTATTATCACTTTTGCTGTGAATGTTGTTGGAGATATCGTGTTGATCCCGCTGTTTAAAAACGAAGGGGCGGCCGTCGCATTTTTAGCAGCATGCGGTACGCAAACTATTTTTTATTTACTCAGGAACGAGTCACCGCAACTTGCCAAGAGCTGGCGCCCGTTAACCATCTGCACCGCGAACGCCCTGATCAGCGGATTTGCTGCAAAAATGCTGTTTCATGGCACATGGCAGGCTATTCCGCCAGCAATTATTTTTTATGCGATGCTGTTAGTTATCACCGGGCAAATCAGGTTCGGCGATCAAAAAAATCTTACCCGGTTACTGAGCCGGTAAAACACAGTTTTAGCTATCTGCAAGCAACCAATTTAATTTTTGGGCCGTATTCCATTTAAAGCTCACCAGCTAAACTCAGCTTTAATATTGATTAACCGGACCCGAAAATGACTTTTAGCTTTGCTGATTTTAATTTAAAAAAGATAATAAGTTATATCGACTGGAAACTGCTGTTATTCCTGCTGCTTTTCCTGAATGTTAAGCTGGCGGTTAAGCTACCGGCAATTGTTATTATTTACTTACTCCAGTTCGATTTCCGGTTCGGGTTTAATTTCAAAAACCCGAGATTGCCACTTTTTTACCTGCTGATACCAGGCATTGCCGTGATTGGTTTCGTATTTAACCAAAGTTACCAGGCTGCTAATTACCCATTGATATTTTTTGCCGGCATAGGTTTCTGGCTATTGTGCCTACTGGCTGTTCACCAGGTTAAATTGTCAATAGAAACCCGTGATGCGGAAATAATTCATAAAACTATCCTGGTTTTTTTTGTATTGAACGCCATTTTTTCCTTTTACAATATCGCCCATATTGTTTGGGAAACCGGGGCTTTAAACCCATACCGGTACCAGGGACAATACCAGAAATATTTCATCGGGACGGGCGATTATATTAAGGGCTTAACTTTTGACACTTCGACAACGAATGCCGTTTTGAATGCTTTTGGCGTCGTTTATTTCCTGGATAAAAAAAACGCTGTGATGGTGTTTATCTGCATGGCAATTTTGCTGCTAACCGGCAGCAATTTTGTCAACGTCACGCTACTGGTGGTGTTTGTCTTTTTATTCGCGTTCAGGACCACTAACGATCAAAAGAGCCTTATAGTAGTTTGCCTGATGCTGCTGGTAATGTTCATGGCGAAAATTTCGCCGCAAAGCAATAGGTATGTTACCGATACATTTAAAAATACGCTGCTGCATAAAAAGGCTACCCCTCAGGCCACATCAATTGATCAGACCGCTGTAAATACCTCAGCAGCTGAAAATGTAAGACATCAGGTCGCGCGGCGATACCTGGACAGCGTGGGCGCAATCGTGGCCATGGTGCAGCAGCCGGCGCCTGCTATAGTGTCGGCTCGAAAACTCCCGGCAATGGAGGGCGGCCGGCTGTTTGTAATCGGTCCCGATATTAACACGCCCCCCTATCAAACGCCAACAGATACAACAGCTGAAGAAAGCAAACTGCTAAATTTTATCGCGTCAAATAAGGCTGACCTACCCCTCTCGAAACAAAGTTATTTTAATCCCGGCCGGCCCGGTAAAGTGATCGGATTTATACAGACAGCGGATTTTTTGCGGTTGCATCCCGATAAATTGATCGCAGGCGATGGGATAGGCAACTTTTCGTCGAAACTGGCATTCCGTGCAACAGGGCTCGGTTTTGCCGGTGCGTTCCCACTTCACCGTATTTATATTAGCAAGGATTTCCTTTTAAACCACCTGGACCTTTACCTGGATTACTTTAGCAGGCGCACCGGTTTTCATTCCTTAATCAACAGCCCCTACTCGGTATACGATCAAATCCTATCCGAATACGGTATTATGGGTTTGCTGGCCCTTATAATTTGCTATTTATGGTTCTTTGCCAGGCACTACAGGAAACTAACCTACGGATTGCCGGTAATACTCATCGTTATATCCGTTTTCTTTATTGACTACTGGTTTGAACAGCTATCTGTGCTGGTATTTTTTGAGTTGCTGTTAATGCTCAATATTAAAGAAACCGCATCCTTAAACACATCGCGTTATGAACCTAAATAACCCGAAGATAACAGTCTTGATGCCTGCTTATAATGCCGGTAAGTATATACGCGAGGCGATATCGTCGGTGCTTGAGCAATCGTTTACCGATTTTGAGCTGCTGATTGTTAACGATGGATCCACTGATGACACGGAGAAAATTATCTGTTCGTTTAACGACCGGCGGATCGTGTTGCTGAGCCAGGAAAATAAAGGTGTGGCGGCGGCGCTGAACCTGGGTTTAACCAACGCACGTGCTCCATACATAGCCAGGTTTGATGCGGATGATGTATGCTATCCTACCCGGTTAAAAATACAATACGATTTTATAACCGCTTATCCGCAATATTGCATAGTCGGGTCGGCCGCCGATTATATAGACGCCGGCGGCGCTTTTATATTTACGCACCATCCCGAAGGGCACCTTAACGAAGAGATACAACAATTAAAATATTCTACCTGCCCGTTTATCCATTCGAGCGTGCTTTATAAAAAGGCGGCCGTTATTAATAACGGCGGCTATAACGAACATGCCTACACCTATGAAGATCATTTTTTATGGGTTAGCATTTTAAAAGAAGAAATGGGCTGTAACCTGTCGCAGCCCTTGATAAAGGTGCGGTTAAACCCTGAATCGGTAACCATCGATGAGAAATGGCACACCCGAAAATTCCGGTCAATCAAATATTCGACATTAAAAAACCGCGCTATTACGGCTGTTGAAGGAAACACGCTTTACCAGATCAGTGAAAAACAAAATTCAACGAGGATAAAAGAAGGCGCCTACTATGCTCTGTGCGGGAAAAAGTTCTTGCTGAATAACCACCAGCCCGAAAAGGCGCGTCAGCATGTGGGCAGGGCTATCAGCTTATATCCATTCAGGCTGGATAATTACCTGCTGTATGCGGTTAGTTATTTCCCCGAAAAGCTTATTAGCTGGCTGCATAAGGTAAACCCGGAACGATTGTAAAATAAAAATGAACATGAAGGTGGCATTTATAACAAGATCTACTTTATACACCGTGCCGGGCGGCGATACCGTGCAGGCCATACAGACGGCCCGCCAGCTTTCGGCGTTTGGCGTTACTGCCGATATTTTACTGTCGAATGAGGCCATATCTTACCACAAGTACGATCTGCTTCATTTTTTTAACCTCACACGGCCGGCAGATATTCTGCATCACAGTAAAAAAGCCGGTAAGCCATTCGTAGTATCAACCATTTTATCCAATTACAGCGAATATGATAAACAGCACCGCCGTGGAATAGGCGCTGTATTTAGTTACCTGGCGCCCGACAGCATTGAATATTTGAAAACCATGGCGCGATGCCTGCTTGGACGAGATCATTTAGCCAGCATGGAATATACCTGGAAAGGGCAGCGCAAAAGCATTATGGAAATTTTACAGCGGGCTAAAATGATATTGCCCAATTCAGAGTCGGAGTATATGCGCCTGCGACAAAATTATCCGTGCGAAGTAAAGTATATGGTGGTGCCGAATGGCACCAATACGGAGCTGTTCCGGTGCGATAAAAGCGCGCCAAAAAACGACCGGGTTGTGCTTTGTGTCGGCAGGATTGAGGGCATCAAAAATCAGCTCAATTTGATAAAGGCGTTAAACAATACCCGGTTCAGGCTCATACTTATCGGCGCCCATTCGTCCAGTCAAAATGACTACTATATGGAATGCCGCAACGCCGCGGCATTTAATGTGAGCTTTATAGACCATATTCCACAACATCAGCTGGTTAAGTATTACCGCACGGCAAAAGTTCATATTCTCCCCAGCTGGTTTGAAACCACAGGGTTAAGTTCTATCGAGGCCGCAGCCATGGGCTGCAACATCGTGATAACGGACAAAGGCGACACGCGCGAGTATTTTGGCGACGATGCTTTTTATTGCGATCCCTCCGACACTGCCAGCATCAAAGCAGCGGTAGAGAAAGCAAGTTCAGCGGCAGTCAACGAAAATCTTCAAAAAAAAATACATGAAAAATATACCTGGAAACAGGCAGCATTACAAACCTCAAAAGCATATCAATTAGCGACTATAGCATGAAATTAAGAATTGCAATATTAGGAACACGCGGTATTCCCAATCATTACGGTGGCTTTGAACATATTTCGGAATATGTTTCGGCGGGCCTGGTGAAAAGAGGACATTCGGTAACCGTTTATAACTCGCACAATCATCCCTACCAGGAAAAAACATGGAACGGTGTGGAGATAAGGCATTGTTACGATCCGGAATACCTGGTTGGAGCCGCCGGTCAATTTATATACGATCTTAACTGCCTGGCCGACGCACGGCAAAGAAAATTTGATGTGGTTTTAATCATGGGCTATACCAGCAGTTCGGTATGGGGACGGTTATATCCCTCAGAAAGTACCGTCATCACCAACATGGACGGGTTGGAATGGAAAAGATCAAAATATTCCGCGCCGGTGCAGCGATTTTTGAAATATGCTGAAAAACTGGCGGTAAAACACAGCCGGTTTTATATATCCGACTCGCTGGTGATCAAATCGTACCTTAAGGAGAAATATAGTATAAATAGTAAGTATATCCCCTATGGGGCCGACCTTTTTTCGGAAGAGGAACGCGAACAGGTTGAAATTGCCGAGGCGCTTAAAGAAGATTATTTTTTGCTGATGGCCAGGATGGAGCCCGAAAATAATATTGAAACTATTTTAGAAGGGTTTAACAATAGCAATTCGCGCAAAAAATTCAAGGTTTTAGGAGATACCAGCAACCGGTTCGGCAAGTTTATCATGCATAAATTTAAACAGGACGACCGGATCCAGTTCAAAGGGTCGATATTTGACACCGGCAAGGTGCGGATTTTGCAAAACAATTCGTACCTGTATTTTCACGGGCATAGCGTTGGCGGTACCAACCCGTCGCTGCTGGAAGCGATGGCAAGCGAGGCGCTGATAGCCGCACACAACAATCCTTTCAATAAATCGGTATTGAATACTGATGCCTTTTATTTTTCGGATGCCCGCGAGGTGCAGTCGCTGGTGGAAACCGTGCAAAGAGAGGGGCCCGAAAAAACGATGGTAAGCAACAATCTCCACAAGATAAAATATCAGTTCAACTGGGAAAAGATCATTGATCAGTATGAAAAATTTATACTGGAATGTCATTATGATTCAAAATATGAGCCAATCGTTTCTTTCCAGCGATAGTCTGGCCAACAGGATCAGCTATTTTCATTTGATGCTGTTTATGGCGAGCCTGCCGTTTGACTTGTTTTACAGCCATCTTATCCTGCTGAGCTTTACGCTGCATACCTTAATTCATCTGAACAGGAACTTCGTTAAACCGATATTGACGACAACAACACTCATATTGCAGTCGGTATTCCTGGTGACGGTGCTTAGCACCATTTACGCAATAAACCCGGCAGCGGCTTTTAACGAATGGGGCAGGCAATTTACCATTTTCTTTTTCCCGCTTTTGTTTTGCATCATCGGGTTAGATATTGAAAAATTTCGACCGCGATTACTGATGGCCTTTGCCCTGGTTTGTACCGCCACCGTTGGTTATTTGTACATCGATGCTTTACATGTTATCAGGCATTATCATTTACCGCTGTCAACGCTTTTTTCAGTTTTGTTCACCAATCATAATTTTTCGGAACCTATAGGGATGCATGCCACTTTTTTTTCCATGCAGGCTGCTGTTGCACTGGTTTATCTTTTAACGGTGTTACTCAAGGAGCACATATTTACCCGTAAGATTTTTTACCTGGGTTGCATCGCACTTCTTACAGCCGGGCTCATCCAGCTTTGCTCAAAATCGGTATGCGCGGCGCTTCTTTTTATTGTGAATATCGCTATTCCGTACTTTTTATTAACCGACGCCAAAAGATGGAGATTCGCTATGATTTCCGTTTCATTTTCGCTGCTGACCATCGGCGCCATCTTCAGTTCCGGGACATTTAAAAAGCGGTATTTCGATGGGCTTAAGGACGATCTTTCGACCAGGCAGGTTACAGAAACAACCGACAGCCGGTTAGCCCGTTGGGAAACGGCGGTTGAATTGATCCGAAAGTCGCCGGTTATAGGCTACGGGGCAGGGTCGGAAATTGGCTTGCTTCATGAAAGATTTTATCAAAAAAAATTATACAGCTCATACCTCAACAACCTAAACGCGCATAGCGAGTACCTGAGCTTTTTAATAAGGTCGGGCATATTGGGCCTGCTGGCTTACCTGGCTACACTTGGTTATGGGTTTTACATTTCGTTCCGAAAAAAAGACCTTATCTTTTTCACGTTTATAACCCTGATCGCGATAGTATCCTTATCGGAAAACTTGCTGGATGTTGATAAGGGGATTATCTTTTATGCGTTCTTCTTTTCGTTTTTTGCTTTTTCGGGCAAGCGGCGGCAAAGGATTTCGACTCCTGTTAAAAAAGGCAACGATCTCTATTTAAATACGGTGATCACTCGTGGCAAACATAAACTGGAAGTATATGATTTTTAATCAATATTTTCTGCTGGTGGCAACCAAGCGGTTGATTTATCCGTCATCATTATAAAGCTAAGTTTCAATAAATTAAAGCTGATATGCGGGATAAACTACAACAACTAATTAATAAAAGCTTGCCGGAAATTAAAGAAAATATTTTAGCGACGTTGGCTTATTTCGACCTGTTTAACTATCCCCTTACCCGCGGCGAAATTTATATTTTTTTGGGAAACAAATATTATTACGAGGATTTCGACAATGCCTTGCAGAACCTGCTTTACGAGAGTACTATCCACCAGTTTGATAAGTTTTACACTTTAAAAAACGATCATTACCTGGTTGTGCGCCGAAACGAAGGCAATAAAAAAGCAAGCGAGCTTATAAAGATTGCCGAAAAGGTAGGAAACATCCTGATAAAATTCCCCTACGTTCGGGGGATCGCTATTTCGGGATCATTATCTAAAAAGTTTGCCGACGATCAATCAGATATCGACCTGTTTATCATAACAGCGAAAAGCAGGCTTTGGATAGCCCGCACCTTGATGCATATGTTTAAAAAATTGACTTTCCTTGTGAACAAGGAGCATTATTTTTGCATGAACTATTACATAGACGAGCAGAACCTAGAAATTGTTGAAAAAACCATATATACTGCCATCGAAATAGGAACGCTGATCCCCTTGCAGGGCGACACGACTTTAGAAAAATTTTACGCTGCCAACACCTGGACCAGAACCTTTTTGCCGAATAAGGTAATGCGCATATCCTCGGCAAAACCGGCACGATACTTCCGTTTAAAAAGCTTTGCCGAATGGCTTTTAAATAATAAAGCCGGCAACGCGATAGACAATGCGCTAATGATGATCACTGCCGGCAGGTGGCTGAAAAAGACACACCAACAACGGCGGAACAACCATGGCATAGTGATGGGCATGGAAACCTGTAAACACTACGCTAAGCCCGACCCGGGGCAGTTTCAAAGTATGCTGCTTGCCAGGTACGAGCAAAAAGTTTCGCGATTGCTCGCTGAATACGAAAACAGCCTGGTTAATTAGACGAAATTAAATCTATTTCTTTATCAACGAGATAATATAGTAGTCGCCGATGTACTTCCACGGCCAGGAAGATTTCAGTTTGTTTTCCATAGATTTTAAAAATCGATAAACTGCCGGGTGCTTTTCTGCAAAACCTTCGATATACGATGGCGGCACGATGGTGCATAAACCCTCGATCTTTAATAAGTTGAATTGGTTTTTTAATTGGTTTATGATAAAAGACGGATCATAATACCAGCATTTAAAATATTCGCCGTTAACATGGGCCCTCTTCCCCTTGCTGCTAAAAAACCTTCGAAAGGCGGTGCGGAATTTGCCTTTGAACACAAGCAGCGTTTCCCACAGGCAAAATTTTGGCAAAATCACCAGGGTAACTATTCCGTCTGGTTGCAAAAGATCGTCGAATGAGGCGAGTACTCTCGTTAATTCATCCGTGCAGTTTAAACCGGCGAAGTTGGAAAATATGAGATCGTAAGGGCCGCGGCTGTTCAATTCATGTAAGCGGGTGAACGAAATCTTTTCGGCAGTTATACTTTGGCCCATTCCGGATGCAACTATTTTGCTTTTTAGCTGCTGCTGCATACCTTCCGATATATCGGTGGCATGCACCCGGTACCCGAGTTTGGCAAAAAACAGGGCATCCTCCCCTGTCCCGCTGTTTACCTCTAATATCGAGCTGCCTGGCTTTAAATATTGTAGTACGTGGCTTCGCACCCGCGACCGTTTGTAGTTGATAATGGCATCATTGCCATATATATGATCAAAAACCACCGATTGGTTTGTAAAGGCTATCTCCGCGCGCTGCTCATTAATATCTGCATACGCCGGTTTCATGCCAAAGCACCCTCCAGCCTGTTCAATTTATATTTTTCAATTATTGCCGCCGGCGTATGATAAAACACCGACAAAGCTTTCCTGAGGCTTGAAAGGTTAGCACCCAGGGGATCTTTAATCAATTTTATAAAACTGTTTTTCGCCAGGTGCTGGTGATAGTTTTGATGAACATACCGGTGCAACTGTTTGTAATACGACGGCGGGTAAGTATTGCAAAACATAAGGGCCATTTCGTCTGAATCGGTCCAGTTGGTTTTGTTTTTCAGATCGGCTTTAACCCTGTCGTAAAAGCTTGTTCCCGGTAAGGGATAAGATACGGATATACCTATTTCAAAGGGTAGCAACTCATTGATCATATCGATGGTGAGCCGGATATCTTCGCGGAGCTCGCCGGGATACCCAAACTGGATAAAAAAGGATGGTTTTATCCCGCTTTTTTTCATCAAGCGGGTTGACTGCCGGATTTGGTCGACTGTGATGCCTTTGTCCATTGCATCCAAAATTTTCTGCGATCCGCTTTCAGCCCCAATCCATACATTTTCGCAGCCCGACGCGGCCAGCGATAACACGATCTCTTCGTGTACCAGCAAATCGGCGCGGGATTGGATTTTAAACCGGACGTTTAATTTTTCTTTTTGCACGAGCCGCGCAAATTCAACCACCCAGCCAGGTTTTAGGCCGAAAATATCATCGCAAAACCAAATATGATCCACATCGTAGTTTTCCCTTAATAACTTTAATTCTTCGATCACGTTTCCCGGGCTGCGCGAATTGTAGCGGTTGCCATAGATGGGCTTTGCACACCAGTTGCATTTAAACGGACACCCTCGGGTGGTGCTCATATTTAAAGAAAAGTACCCGGCATGTTTCAGCCAGGTTTGCCTGTATAAACCGATATCCACCAGGTCCCAGGCCGGCAGCGGCAGGCTATCCAGGTCTTTTAACAGTGACCGGCCCGGAGTTTTTACAACTTCGCCATTTTTTAAATAAGCAAGCCCTTGTATACCGGAAAAGTCACCCGTACCTTCGTTAAGGGCGTTTGTTAGCTCGAGCAATGTATGCTCGGCTTCGCCGATGATGACGAAATCGGCCCCCTGATGCAGGTAAGTATCAAATCTATCGGTGGAATCAGAGCCGGAAACAATAACAGTGCAGCCTGCCTGCTTCGCCTTTTTACACATCCTGAAGGCGGCGCCGCGCATATTGGTAAGGCACATTTTGGTGAGGTAGTTGAACCCGTCGTCGTAAACCACGAAATAATCGGGGCGGTGTTTTTCTATGGCATCGCAAACTTCCTCGGCATAGCCTGCAAACATGCTATCGAAAAGCGCGACGTTATAATGATGTTTGCGCATAAGGGCGGCAGCGTACAGCGTTCCCAACGGCGGATAAGGCCGGCCCAGTTTGAACTGCTTCGGGTCGAGATTTAAAAAGTAAGAATGGCTGAAGAGTATATTTTTCATTCCTTTTTAAATTAAGTCAGCTTTGCAAAAGGCGACAGGTTTAACGAGCATACACATTTTACACAAGTCGCGTTTTTACCCATGTCGAGGGTTTTACGGAAGTTGATCGCCTTGTCGCTATTTACGATGGATGATAATGACGCATCTTTAATATTGCCGATGACGTTATGAAAAAAGCATGGCCGTACCGAGCCATCCGCTTCGATGACGGCCGATACCCAGGGCGCATTGCATTTTTTGAAAGGAAACGGGTTCAGGTTATAAAACGCGGCGTAATACTGGTATATCTCCTGTATCTTTTCAGGCGACTCTGCAATAAACCCCGACGTAAAGTCAGCCTTATTATTAACCAGGATAGCGGCAATAATCTCGTCCAGGTCCACCAGTTCGTTTTCTGCTATCAATATTTCATTTTGTTTTGGTTCGGCCCATGCCAGCTGGCGGTTAAAAGCATGGCTGCTAACATCGGCCGGCAAAAAGCTTATCTGATCGATACCCATTTGTTTTGCCGCGCGGATTATAGCTTCCCAGTTCCTGAAGTTTAGCCGGTGTATTACGGTACGGGCGGTAACGCGGTATTGCGGGTCAGTCAGGCGGATACTCCGTATCCCCTCTTCCAGTTTTTCAAACGCTCCTGGTATATTCCTGATCGCGTCGTGCAGGGGCTGGTCGCCGTCGAGCGAAACGATAAGATCATCCACCCATGTTAATATCTGCGCGGCATGCTTTTTTATGGTTAACCCGGTAGTAAGCAGGGTTACCCTGATATTTAAATTTTTAAGTATCGCGCATAGCTTAAAAAAATTGGCATTAAGCAACGCCTCGCCGCCTGACATCACTACCTGGCGTGTTCCAAATCTTTTTAATGACTCCAATAGCCTGGAAATATCGGCTTCTGTAAGCTGTTTAAGATTTTTATTGTCCTTCCATATATCACACATCACACAACGGCAGTTGCAGGCGCTATGCGGCATTAATATTACAATAGGCAAGGCAGTTATCCTGTGCGTTTGCAAGGTTCTGTACCGTTTGTATGTATGCTGTAACGACTGCGCTATCATGATGAATGTTTAACCGCGATCCAATAAAAAGGTGCGTTTTTAATCTTTTTCAATAGGTGGCCGGGATGCGACAATATTTTGTAATTAAATCCCAGAAGCCCGTCCAACGTATGATGGAAGTAATACCCGGCCATTTCGGGATAACCTATTTCTGAATAATAATCAGTCGTCCGTTTTAAGGCGTCCACAACTTTTCCGGGCTTATAAAAATGTGAATCGAGGATATGTATTTCACCGTTTGGCGACAAACAAGAAAGCGTATTCCGCAAAATGGTTTTTAACGACTCGAAATATTGAATAGAAGCAGCAAATACGACGATATCATAATCCCGCTGAGCATAGCGCGCCGGGTCGAAACTGTCCCAGGCAAATTCAAGATTATCTTTTTTAAAGATCCGTTTGGCCTGAGCGATCTCTATTTCGTTCACATCCAACCCTGTGACCAGCGTATTTGGAATGGCCGCAAGTTTGGATGACAGCCAGCCGTTGCCGCAGCCAACTTCTAAAATTTTTACCGGCTTATTTTTCTTTTCGAGGTAGGCAACCAGCTTTTGGGAAGATCGCTTCCGTATCTTCCACTCGTGATAATGTATATGCGCAGCATCGATGTCAGGTAAGAACATTACCTGGCAATCGGTCAGCACGCGTTTCTCGCGACGCCTTACGTCGATATACAAATCTTCGAATGTTGGGTTTAACAACTGCATATTCCAGGTGTAGTCTTCATCTTTTATTATAATATTTTAGGACCTGTTCGCCGACGAACGGGGCGAACGGGGTCTAAAATAATCGCGGCCCATCACGATCAGAACCCCTGTATCTCGGGCTGCCGGTATTTCCAAATCTTCTGCAATAGTTTTATTTCGTACGGATATTTATAAAGACTGGCCTTATACCGCAGGCCGGCCATCATTTGTATGGCTTTTCGTTTTAAAAGGTTCAGCCGTATATCGGTAACCGTAGGGTAAACGCCGTTCAGCACCGTTTCAAAATTCCTTATCTTATCTATCATTTCGGATGTTAACCACGGGGTAAGCGGGTTTTTGCGCATATCAAAGTTTTCCCATGCCGGGCTTATCCAGTCTTCCAGCACTTGCGGGTATTTAAAACCTTGCTCCTGTACCTGCTTAAACAAAACCGAGCCCTCTGTGGGTACCGGGCTATAAGTGTAAAGCACGATCTCGGTTCGTGGGTTCACCTGCTTTACCTGTTTGATAAAATCGATCTCAAAATCGATCTGTGCCTGCACCTGTTCCGGTGTTGGCGCCGGGGTGCCCAATACAAAGGAGTATTCGGGGATAATATCAAATTTTTTCAGCCGTTCGGCAAAGCGGATGATCTGGTCGCCGGTTTGTGTGCCACCTTTATCTAACTGCTTTAAAATAAGGTTGTTACCGCTCTCGGCGCCAAAAAATATGATCTTGCAGCCGCCTTCCCTTATCAATGCCAAAGATTCGTCCTTAAACTTATCCATGGTATCGATGCGCGCCATGCCCCACCACGACATATTTTCGGGCCGGATCAGTTTGGCAAACTCGACGGTCCTTTTTTCGGAAACGAAGAAGTTATTGTCGTGAAACTCGATGGCATCGGCGCCCCATTTATCTTTGATGTATTTTATGTCGTTATAAACCGTTTGCGCCGATTTCGCTTTCCACCTGGCCTCGTAAATGGGAACCACCGCGCAAAACGAGCATGTAAAAGGACACCCGATACTGGAGTGGTAGGCCAGCGTTTTTTCGCCGAGGAAGGTTTTACCGAGATACTTACGCTCGATGGAATAAAACTTGTCCAGCTTATCATAAGGCAGTGGCGGAAGCGTTTCCTGGTCGATAAGATCCTCCTTTGCCGTTTTAACAGTTTCGGGTCCTGCCTTATAGATCAGGTTTTTTATAAACTCGTAAGGCGTGTTTTTTTCCAGCGCGTCAACCAGTAGCGGAAAGGCGTGATCGCCGGGGCCATTGATGATAAAGTCGACATAGCCTGAGTCCAGGATCACCTTAGGGTGACTCGACGGAAAATATCCGCCCCATATCATAACTGTATCCGGAAACTTCTCTTTTATAGCTTTCGCGAACGGTATGGATTGCCTGAGTTGCGGGCCGGGCATTACCGTAAACCCTAAATATTTGTACTCGCCGGTATTCAACAGGTGTATTATCCTGGCCAGCGGATCAGCCTCGCAATTACCATCCACTATTGCCCAATCGTACTTTCCTTCTACCGCGGCAGCAATATTTAAAATTGAATTAGGGATACGGTGTTTGGCCGTGGCGCTTTTAGGGTTAAATAATAGTATCTTATTCATATAAATCAATCTACCGGCTTTATTCAAAATAGCGATGGTTTTTACACCATCGCTATTAATCCACTAACAATAAACCCAGGCACACCAACCAAAATGTGCCTGTACTAATTACGGCAGCCCTGATAAGATGGTTGCCTGCCGCATGAAAATAGGCAGCGAGCAACCTTTGGTGTATAAGCACCGTAATTTGTCATATCGGCGTTGTTAGCAAAGCCACCACCGGTTACCATGATCGAAGCCCTAAAAAAATATATTACCCGGCGTGTTTTTCCGTCGGCGCCCATCGAAAAAGAAGTGATCGAGGCTTATGATCTGTGGGCGGCCAATTATGACTCGCAGCCCGGTAACCTGATGCTCGACCTGGACGAGCGGGTATTTTCGAAAATGCTGGGCGCCACGGACCTGGAAAATAGAAAAGTGGCCGACATCGGTTGCGGAACAGGACGCCACTGGGCAAAAATTTTAAAAAGAAATCCGGCAAGTTTAACCGGGTTCGATGTTTCGGCCGGGATGCTCAAAAAGCTAAATGAAAAATTTCCAGAAGCCGAAACCAGGCAGATCACCGACAACCTGTTTTCGACGGTTGAAAGCCGAACCTACGATGTGATCATATCCACGCTTACCGTTGCCCATATCGAAAATATCAACGGCGCACTTATGGCGTGGTGCAGGATACTGAAGGATAAAGGCGAGATCATAATCACCGATTTTCATCCCGATATTTTAGCGTCGGGCGGTAAAAGAACCTTCAGGCATCAGAGGTCCAGTATAGCGGTGAAAAATTTCATCCACACGACAGGCTTGATACAGCAGGTACTTTTGAGCCAGAATTTTCGGCTGGTTTTCCACGAGGAATTAAAAATAGACGAGTCGGTAAAACACTATTACCAGCAACAAAATGCGCTGCCCGTATATGAAAAGTTTAAAGGTTTTCGGGTAATATATGGAATGCATTTCAGGAGGGGCAATGATACTGCGTAACCTGAATATGATCGACGGAGGTGACCCGGTTGATATTCACATCGCCGGTGGGAAAATAGCCGGCGTAAAAGCCAACCCAATTCCCGGAACATCCAAAGGCCCGGAGTTGAATTTTGAACAGGCGCTCGTTTTTCCGGGCATTATCAATTCGCACGATCATCTTGATTTTAACCTGTTCCCCCAAACAGGCAATCAAATTTACCCGAATTATACGGCGTGGGGCAAAGATATCCACACGAATAATAAGGCGGAAATAGCAGAAATTTTAAAGATCCCGTTTTTGCTGCGGTCAAGCTGGGGCGTGTACAAAAATTTGCTTTGCGGTGTTACAACGGTAATTAACCACGGGGAACGTTTACGGTGGGGAAACGACCTGATAACCATTTTTGAAGACACACAATGTCTACATTCGGTACAATTTGAAAAGCGCTGGCAGATAAAGCTAAATAACCCGGTTAAAGCAAGGCTGCCTGTTGTGGTGCATGTAGGCGAGGGCGGCGACAGGGCCGCGTACAAGGAGATTGACCGGCTGACAAACTGGAACCTGCTGCGAAAAAAACTTATCGGTGTGCATGCTGTAGCCATGTCGGAAGAGCAGGCAAAAAAATTTGAAGCGGTGGTTTGGTGCCCGCAATCCAACTTCTTCCTGTTGAATAAAACATCCCCGATAAACCTGTTAAAAAATCATACTCAAATCCTGTTTGGCACAGATTCGACCCTGACAAGCCGCTGGAATATTTGGGAACACCTGGTTCAGGCAAGGGAAACCCGCTTATTAAATGATAAGGCGCTGTATGATACCCTGAACCGAAATGCAGCAAGTACCTGGAAACTGAACAGCGGGGAAATTAGTCCGGGTAAAGATGCCGACATCGTTGTCGCTAAAATAAAACACGGTAAAACCGGCTTCCATTCGTTTTTTGGCATATCACCAGCTGATTTATTAATGGTTATCCATAACGGAAACATCAGGCTATTCGACGAGGTATTACTTCCTCAATTAAAAAGCATCAGCCCGGATAACTTTAGCAAGGTTTATTTAAACGGCAGTTGTAAATATGTACAGGGCGATTTGCCGGGTTTGATGAGCAAGATCAGGGCGTATCAGCCCCACGTCAGATTCCCTGTTAGTTCGATTATACCCGATTGATATGGAATTAATAAAAAAAATACGGTCGAGATTGTTTCGCGATGCTAAATATTTATACCGTGATATTAGCTTATCAACAGGCTTTAGCAAATCTTTTTACGAGTCAGCGCGGGGAAGCTGTATCATAATCTATCACGGTATTTGCCAACAGGATCATACGCGGTTCAATCCTATTTTTTTGAAACAAAAAACCTTCGAGTCGCATCTTAAATTCTATCAAAAATATTTTAATGTCATTTCGCTGGATGATTATTATATGCAGCGATTCAGCCGCCATAAGTTCAATGTATCGCTCACATTTGACGATGGCTTTGCAAATAATTATAAATATGTGTTACCTCTGTTAGAACAATACAAATTACCGGCAACTTTTTTTATCACTGCGATAAGAGCCAGTGGTTATGATATTTTATGGAACGATTTTTTAAACATCGTTGGCAAATATGGTCCCCCGACGATGGTTTATAACAATGAACATTATTACAAAGACAAGCTTAATAAATATATTTCAACTAAAAGCGGAATAAGTTTAACCGGAGAGCTCCGCTGCTGCGGGTTTGAAGAAAAAGCCGAGATGATGAAAATATTATATCCACTGGTACCCTTTAAGGCCAATAAGGATGATGAGGATTATTGGCTGCAAATGACCGAGCAACAAGTTAAACAGTTGTCTGCCTCGCCGTTTGCAAATATTGGCGCCCACGGACATTATCATAACGACCTGGCGCGGATCAGTATCGACGATGCAAAGGCGGAACTCGCTTATTCAAAACGATACCTTGAGCACCTCATAGAAAAGCCGGTTAACAGCTTTGCGTTTCCATATGGCACATATACTCCGGAAGTTATTAAAGCCGCTAAACAATACGGATATAGCCAGCTCCTTGCTATGGACTTTCATTATGAAGGGGACCATAAAGATGCGGCAATGCGTGAACGATTCACCGTTAATCCTTTTCTCACAACCACCAACCAAATGTATGCCACTGTAAAACGAAGGTATGATCAATGATTCAACACGGAAGCATCATATAGAAAAGCTGGGCGTAGATAACTTAACTGACCTCGACAAATTATACGCTGCAGTTTATGAAAAATCTCCGCCGCCAGGTTATTTCTCGCGGAAATATGATACTGCATATACCGGTGTTTGCTATACCGGATTTATGGCATACAATGATGAGCTGCCTATAGCCTATTATGGCGTTATCCCTTGTTTTATAAAGTATGATGATAAAGTTATCCTGTCGGCGCAATCGGCAGATACTATGACACATCCCCGATATCGAAATAAGGGGTTGTTTGTTGAATTGGCGACTCTAACTTATCAATTATGCCGTGAGGTTGGAATCGAACTCATTTTCGGATTCCCGAATCAAAATTCCGTTCATGGATTTATTAACAGGTTGGGATGGCAGATGTCGGAAACGATGGATTGTTTTATTATTCCGACAGGACTGCCCCAATGGAAACGGTTTTGGAGGAAAGTTCCTGTTTTAAAAAATTTATTCAACCGTTGGCAAAAAATCCCTGGAAAGTATTTGCTGCGATGCCAACCAGTGGAGGTTAACTCGGTATTTGATAGTGGCTATACGGGTGTTTACCGCAATTACGACTATCTTAACTATAAAGCCCATCCGTCACATCAGCTGCTAAAAATCGGCCGGTCGGTCTTATGGATAAAAATTAATAACGAACTATTGATTGGAGATATTAACATTTTGCCTGGTGACTTTGACTATGTATTGGTTGTATTAAAAACACTTGCTCGTAAAATGGGTATTAAAGAAATTCATTTTCATACCAGCAAAAACACTACTTTGCATGGTCTTTTCGCGGAACATTTTAACCCTATTTCATCTTTTCCTGTTATATTTAAGGAAATTGGAACGAACATTCAACTCAATGGAATCAAGTTCACTTCCGCGGATATTGATACTTTCTAACCGTCGCTGTAATTTACCCGATGAAATTTGTTTTTGCGAGTTATGTTTACACAAAGGAGTACAGCAAACCGCAGGCGTGGCTTTACCGCATCAGGGCATATACCGGCATACTCGAATCACTGAGTGAAAAAAATAAGATTACGAGTATTGAACAAATTGATTACGAAGGCGAATTAGCGTTTGGCGGAGTGGATTATCAATTTAAACGTTTTCCTAAAATTTCGCGATACTTTCCTTTCGGCCTGCACCGGTGTATCAAAAACCTGCGTCCCGATGTTGTGTTTATACAGAGTTTAAATTTTCCGCTACAGGTAATACAGCTCCGTTTAATGCTGGGTAAAAAAACAAAGATCATCGTGCAGAACCATGCTGAACGCCCATTTACCGGCATAAAAAAATACCTGCAAAGAGTAGCCGACCGCTGTATCGACGCTTATTTATTTGCTTCGCGCGATATGGGCATTGAATGGATAGTAAAAGGCAATCTTTCAACGCCGGGCAAAATTCATGAAGTAATGGAAGTATCGTCCGTTTTTTACCCTATCGAAAAGGCGGCAGCAAAACAACAAACAGCTGTTACCGGCGAACCGGTTTTTTTGTGGGTGGGCAGGCTAAATGAAAATAAAGATCCGTTAACCATGGTTAAAGCTTTCCTTAAATTTGCGGATTATGAACCTTCTGCCCGGTTGTACATGATCTATCATACCGCCGAACTGCTGCCCCAGTTAACAGACATCATAAAAAATTCGCCGAACAAGCATACCGTTGTTTTAGTTGGAAAGATAGGCCACGATGACTTATTGAACTGGTTCAACAGCGCCGATTTCATCGTGTCCGCATCGCATTATGAGGGCAGCGGGACGGCCGTTTGCGAAGCCATGTCGTGTGGCTGCATACCTGTTGTTACAGATATCTTTTCTTTCAGAATGATAACTGATAAAGGAAAATGCGGCCTGCTGTATGAGCCGGGCAACGAAATGGCGTTGTTATCTGCGCTGATGCAAACACGTACGCTCGACAGCGTTGCTATGCGAAACAGAGCGTTATCGTATTTTAATAAAAATCTCTCTTTCGAAGCTATCGCAGGCCGAATTGATGAGATAGCCGCCGCGCTATAGTCAATTAACAAACAAGCTGATCATATTTTTAGCAACCTGCTCAACCGGGCATACCAATACCGGGTCGTGGCCGCGATGTTTATTATTCAATATGGTTATAATCTCGGTCTTCATTTCCTCGCTGGTTTTTACAACGTGATGGTTCCTGAAAGCTTTTAACATCGGCTTACAGAACGAAACCACATGGGCGCCGCTGTACAGCGCTTCGGATAAAACCGCACCGAAGCCCTCGTAGCCCGAGGTATGCAAAAATATCTTGGAGCGCTGCATCAGCGACAGCACTTCCTTATGTGGCAACTCACCGGGAAAAGATAAGTTATGTTCCAAACCCCGTGATACCGACAGGGCTTTTAATTGTTCCAACTCGGGCCCGTTTCCGCAAATTGCTGCTTTAATTTCCGGGAAAAACTGTTTCAGAAAGCTGATCATATCAACAAACACGTTGTATTGTTTTAACGGGATCAGGGAACCTGCACCTAAAATGTCGATATCTCTTTTTATGTGACGGCGCGCAAATAATGAAGTATCAACCCCCACGGGAATAACGTTAGCGGGCGAAACGCCATAGTTTTTTTTAACTTCCCTGGCAATAAAATCCGATAAAGCGATCAGCGATTCGCCTTTCGGGTTAATCCAGCGAAAATATTTATTATCCTTTTTTGCGTCCTGTCCCAGCAGCCAGGTGTAATGCATTAAGTGGTACTGTTTGGCAAACCTATTGCCAACAAAGGCACATTCGCCCAGCCAAAAGCTTAATATTCCTATTGGCTTGTTTGATTTATCTATCTTTTTTAATGTTGTCCAGGCTTTAAACCACGTAACAGCACGCCCAATACCGCCATGATTCTTCCCAGCCAGCGAAATTACTTTCACGCCGTTCCATTTGTATTCGCCGGGCTTAAAGGGATATTGAAACGCGATAACGATAATTTGCAGGCCCGGGCATATCGCCTTCAGCGATTTTACAAATACCTGCTGCGGCGGCATGCAGGTACTGTCGGCTTCATTTTTAGGAAAGCCCGGGCTAAGAATTACCAGTGTTTCGCGTTTATTCTTCATCGAGAGAATATATCTTATTACAGTATGATAAACTGGCTTTGTTATGCGTGATAAATAATATCATCTTGCCCTGCCCGGTAAGCCCCTTCAGTTGTTTAAGAATGTCGTTTTCGGTATCATAGTCCATTTCGCCAAATGGTTCATCCAAAATAAGCAGGTCAAAGTCGCGGTATAAAGCGCGGGCCAGCATGATCCTTTGCCGCTGGCCGCCGCTTATATTTTTACCATTTTCGTTAATCACGTGCTCCAGCCCGTTTGGATACTTATCCAGCAACTGGCCGATGCCGCAAAGCGATAGTACTTCTTCCATCCTTCCGGCGTGGTATTCCCTGTCATCAAGCGTTATATTTTTAAGTACAGAATCATTGATAAAAAACGGCTGCTGCTTTACATAGGATATCCGGTCCCAATAACGCTGCCGGTAAATGCCGGAAATTATTTCATCATTGATCAATATATTGCCGGTGCGTGGTTCTAAAAAACCTAATAACAGGTTAATAAAGGTGGTTTTTCCCTTGCCCGAAACGCCTGATATGCCAACAAAATCGCCGGGTATCATTTCAAAGCTCAGCCCGTTTAAAATTCCCTGGTCTTTATAATCGAAATGAACCTTCTGAAACTTAATTGAACTTACGCTGGATACAGGTGCGTGGTTTTCCTCAGCGGTTTTATAATTGCTATGCAACAGATCGGCAATGGTAAACTGGTACGTTTTGATTTGCCCGGTACAGTTTAATATTTTTACCACCCCGGGGATGATCTTGTAAGATGCCGCCATAAATACCGCTATAGTGAACAGGTCGACCGATGGAGCGTTTGCCGACCATTTGTTAACCATGATCAATACGAAAAAGCCTAACACGGCAAACACCTCGATCAGCCGCGACGGCAAGCTTTGTAATGATTGCATAGTGGCCAGGTTTTCGTTGAGCTGCCGCTGGCATTGATCGTAGCGATTTATAAAAAAATCATACCTCTTATAAACGTTTCCTTCCACATAGCCGGCTAAAGCTTCCTGCAAATGCTGAATCGTTTTTTGGCTGAACACCTTTGTGGTGGCGCGGATACCTTTCAATTTTTTGCGGATATACCAGGCTATGGCAACTACCGGTGGTAATAAGATCAAAAACAGTAAAACAAAAAGTGTCGGGTTGATAAAAAGGATAGCACAAACGGTAAAAAAGATCAGGATACTTTGCGCTATGGCCTGCTGAAAATTGGTTAGCACATAATGACTAAATTCAATAGGTTGATGGCTTATTTTGCGGATGCGTACCGACGAATCGACGTTTACAAATTGGTAGTAATCGTCCTTCAGATAATTTAAGATGTTCCTTTTTGATAATCGCGAAGCGATATTATAAAAAAAATGATGTTGTGACCTTAAGCCCAGGTACCCAAGCCAGTTTTTGGCGCTAAAGAGGAGAAAGAATATGCCTATAAGTGTCAGCGAATTAGGGTTCAGCAGGGCTTTGGGAAAAAAACGCGCACTAGTGGGTACATTGTTTTTTGTGTAAAAATTAATCACTATAAGCAGCAATCCCAAAAAAACAACATCGAGCAATCCTATAGCAAGATCAAAAACAATAAGCTGACCCAGCCTTATTTTTTCTCTCTTGTTTAAAATAGCAAAAATACCTGATAAAATGGGCTTCAATGGCTTAAAAGCGTACTATTAGTTACAGTGAACAGGTAACTTTTTTGAAGCCAGACGCTTCAATAATATCACCGGTTTATGCAATAAAGTACGTTAATAATGTTGCAATGGTTGCTTTGATCCTGTTTGAAAAAAAATGTCACATAGCAGCGAAGCACCAATAGGCACGGTTCAATCGAATAATACCGGAGCTATAACGTTATATTCTATTAATGGATATATCCTCGTGAACTTCAACGGTCTTTTTGGTAATTGTTTCCTTTTGTTCCATAACTACCTTCCAAAAGCCTGCTGCCAGCAGTCCGCCAAGTATAGGGGCAACAAAGAAGAGCCACAACTGGCCAAGCGCCTTTCCCCCGGCGAATACCGCAGGGCCCAGGCTTCTTGCCGGGTTAACTGATGCGCCGGAAATTGGTATAGCGGCCAGATTTATTAAAGTAAGTGCCAAACCTATGGCAAGACCCGCCATTGCCGGGTTAGCCCTTTTTGCGGTGGTACCATAAATGACCACCAAAAATATAAATGTAAACACGGTTTCGGCTATAAAAGCCGATTGCGTTGAATATTTACCCAGGTAATCTGGCCCCCAGCCGTTGGAACCTAAAGCGTACTCCCCCATGGAAAAATTATCTCTACCGGATGCTATCAGGTATAAAAGAGCCGAAGCTGCGATAGCCCCGATGCATTGTGAAATAACATACCCCAGGGTGTCCTTAACTGACAACTTGCCGGCCGCCAGCATAGAAATAGAAATGGCTGGATTAATATGACAACCTGAAATAGGCCCTATTGTGTAGGCCATAACGACCACACTGATCCCGAAAGCTAGTGAAATTCCCAGCAGCCCAATACCCGAAGGCGGGATATCAGTAGAATTGGCGCCTGCGATAACGGCCGCTCCGCATCCAAATAATACAAGGCAAAAGGTGCCTACTAATTCGGCAATATACTTTGTTGAAGATTTGGTTTCCATAATTTTCGATATTTGGTTAATAATCAAATAAATATAACCATATCGGATGATATTAAAAAATATCTTTCAATACCTTTTTTGCAGCATGATAGCCGCACATGCCATGAACACCGCCACCGGGAGGCGTTGATGAGGAGCAGATGTAAATACCTTTAGCAGACGTTTTGTAGGGCGACCATCTTAACACCGGTCGTGTAAACAGCTGGGTAATATCGATCATGCCGCCATTGATATCGCCGCCGATATAGTTGGGGTTGTAGGCCTCCAGCTGCGCCGTGTTCATTACATGCCGGGCCAATATAGTTTCTTTAAAACCGGGGGCAAAACGTTCAACCTGGTTCTCTATGGCTTCGGTCATATCTTTTTGCGAACCATTTGGGACATGACAATATGCCCAGGCGGTTTGCTTACCGGCGGGTGCGCGCGATGGATCGATAAGGCTTGGCTGGGCGAGGATCACAAAAGGCCTTTCGGGGTGTTTGCCGTTTGCAGTTTGCAGTTCATTTGTCGCGATCTCTTCAAAGGTATTCCCCAGGTGGATGGTTCCCGCAGCTTTACAACTATTTGCCGTGAATGGTATCGCTGTATCCAGTGCCCAATCTATTTTAAAAACACCCTCGCCGTACCGGTAACGTTCGAGCTGCCATTTGTAAATTGATGAAAAGCGGTGTCCCGCGATCTGGAGCAGCTGTTTAGGTGTAACGTCCAACAGAATCGCGTGCGCAGACGGAAGCTGTTTTAACGAAGTTACATACATGTTGGTTTCTATGGTTCCGCCGATCAGTGTGAAATACGAAGCCAGCGCGTTTGCGATCTGATCAGAGCCGCCTTTGGGGATGGGCCATCCCTGCAAGTGCGCTGAGGCGATCAGCACCAGCCCGATTGCCGAAGTGGCTATGTTTGTCAATGGTTGTATCGCATGCGCGGCCGCCCCGGCAAATAGCGCTTTGGCCGCGGGTGTTTTAAAACGTTTTACGAGGTGGCTCGCCGGTGTAAGCGCCTTTAATCCAAACCGTGCCATAGCCATTGGGTGTTTCGGGTAATGTAAGGGGCCTAAAATATCCGGCGCAATGGAAGGCCAGTCCCTTACAACCGGCGACATCAGCTTTTCATACGCCTTGCCATCATCGCCCAGTAACTGTGCGGTTTGTTCAACAGGCCCTTGAATTACGGCAGCGGTCCCGTTATCAAGCGGGTGAGCTACCGGTATTTCAGGGTATAAATATTCGAGTCCGTGATCGTGCAGCGGGAGCTGTGAAAAAAAAGGAGAGGCCACTGCCAGCGGGTGAACCGCCGAGCATATATCATGATTGTATCCGGGCAGGGTAAGCCCGGCACACCGCAGCCCGCCGCCAATAGTTGGTTTACCTTCCAGCAATAAAACGGAAAGCCCCTTTTGCTGCAACAAAATAGCGGCGGCCAGTCCGTTTGGCCCGGAGCCGACTACTATTGCGTCAAAATCCCGCTTTCCCGGCTTCATCTAAAAATCTGAGTAGGCTGTGGGGTGTAAAAACAATATATCAGCTTTTGAAACATTATGCTGGTACTCCGGCTTAGCCACAAGCGCCTTCCATTCCGGATCGTTGGAAAAAGTGTTCCAATGGGCGTCCCTGTCGGCACGGCTGTTAAAGGTGGTCATGTACATTAAATTCGGCATATGGCTGCCGGCCAGCACTTCGGCATAAAAGACGGCATTAAACCCCAGCCGCTTAAAAAGGGCTACTTCATCGCCCACATTAAACATGCGCACTTTATTTACATTATATTTTTCTGTCGGGCTTTCATAGCTGCGCAATTCATAAACGCGGTCTGTTTTATTACCGGTTAACCCGGGCACCGCAGGCGCCGGCATTTTTGGAAAAGCACGCAAAATTATGGTTTCCATCCGGGTATATGGAATATCGCCATACGGCGCGTCGATATATTCTTTACCGGAAGCCAGGTATTGCTGGTCAGACGCCAGAGCGTCACCCGAACCCTCGAGTTGCTTCCATGAGTTAAAAGGAACCAGCACGTATATCCGCCGTTCGGCAGTATCCCGGTCAACCGGTTTAAATACGCCGATTTGATTAATGCCTATCCTATGCATGGCCGGCAAATAGGCATTTTGGAGGTAATTATCGAGCCTGTCTTCCTGCGATTGCGTTTTCAGGTGGTATATTTTTAGCTGGTAGTAATATTTATCCGCTGAAAACGCGCAGGCATGCAGGCTCAAAAAAAGGCCGAAAAGAAAAAGAGGTTTATAAAATGATTTCATAAATAACTGGTTAATTAAAGGTAAATTTAGGGTTTTACCTGCCATATTTTAGAAAATACGCGAAGCCCGAAAGCAGCAAGGTGTTATCACGATAATTTGCCGGTATTTATATGGGATTTGCAGATACGCTAATTCGTTTACCCCATGTTTCTAAAATTTCCATTATTTCGGCAATTTTCATGGGCTTACTCAGGTAATCCTCCATACCCGCTTTTAAACACTCCTCCCTGTCTTCGGGCATGGCATTGGCCGTCATAGCTATAATTATGGGTTGATGCTCCATATTCTCGCGAATAAAACGGGTGGCCTCAAGGCCGTCCATGTCGGGCATCTGCACGTCCATAAAAATCATGTTGTACTTTTTAGCGATCAAGGCGTTGATCGCCTCGTGACCGTTAATTGCAAGATCGGGCGTATAACCCATTTTGATTAATATATGTGCAGCGAGCTTTTGATTTACAACATTATCCTCGGCAATCAAGATATTCATAGGGTATTGTTTAGCAAAATCTGTAGAAAACTGAGACTTACCCGACCGGGCATCCTTAGCCGGGCTATTGGCGGCTTTGAGCTGCTCAACAATGTATTTATGCAAAACCTGGTGCCTTGTAGGTTTGGTGAGGATGGCATTAAACAGATGCGCCTCTTTCCGGCTTTGCTCATTGCCCATCGAGCTTAACAGGATAAGCGGGATTACCGGATATTTTTTCCTGATCTTTTTAGCAAGCTGCACCCCGTCCATTTCCGGCATATTCATATCTGAGATGATAAGGTCGACCTGCTTGCCCAACGAAAGTATTTCCAGTGCCTGCGTGCCTGAATCGGCCAACAGAGGCACAAAATCCCAAAGCCGGAGCTGGTTTTCCATAATATCCCGGTTAGTGGCATTATCGTCGATAACCAAAATACGTTTGCCGCTTAATTCGGCCAGATTAAGCTGTACATAATTGCGCCGCGTTTTTAAACCGGTTTTCGATTTGATGGTAAACGTAAAGGTTGTGCCAACGCCAACTTCACTGTCAACAGCTATTACGCCGCCCATTAATTTCACCAGTTTCTCGCTTATCACCAATCCAAGGCCGGTTCCGCCGTATTTACGCGTGGTGCTTGAATCAATTTGCGAAAAGGGTTTGAATAACCTGTCCAGTTTATCATTTGGTATCCCTATGCCGGTATCGCGTATACTGAACCGTATTTTTAAATTTTCATCCTGTTGTTCGGCCATTTGCACCTTAATAAACACTTCGCCTTTGTTGGTAAATTTCATGGCGTTGCTTACCAGGTTGATCAGCACTTGCTTTAAGCGGAACAGGTCGCCTTTGATCTGCGAAGGCAAGCCAGGGTCAATCTGGTAAACAAGATCGATCTGGGATACCTTATCCGCGAAAATATCCAGCACCCCCTCAACGCAATCCCGTAAGTCAAAATCCTTTTCCTCTAATTCCATGCTGCCCGATTCGATTTTCGAAAAATCGAGCACATCATTAATAACGGTTAACAATGCATCGCCGCAAATTTTAATCGTTTCGGCGTATTCCTCCTGCTCCGGCGTGAGTTTGGTATTCGAGAGCAATGCAGCCATGCCGATAACCCCATTCATAGGCGTCCGTATCTCGTGGCTCATGGTGGCAAGGAAGATGCTTTTGGCCTTATTTGCTTTTTCTGCCTCTTCGCGGGCTGCCTCGGCCGCCTCGCGCGACCTGCGCTCATCTTCGGTCATTTTTGCCAGGCTTTCCGTGCGCTCCTCAACCTGCTCCTCAAGTATTTGTTTTTGCCGGTTTACCGATTGGATACGAATTTTAAAAACCGCATACACGGCTAAAATGATAAATACCCCTACCAATGTTTTGAACCACCAGGTTAACCAAAATGGCGGGACAATGGTAATCTGCAGTTTTGACGTAACCGGAGACCACGCGCCGGCGCTGTTTTGATATTTTAGTTTAAAAGTATAATGCCCGGGCGGGATATTTGTATAAGATGCCGTGTTCCGGCTTCCTACATAATTCCAGTCGTCATCGAAATTTTCCAGTATGTAGGCGTATTTTTTTTTGTTTGCTGGGGAAAAATCAAGAGCGGCAAATTCAAGTGAAATAACCGATTGCGTGTACGACAAGGTAATGGTTTTGGTGTCCGAAATATCCTGCTTTAAAGGCGATGGATCGTCGCTGTTTTTTGCAGGCGCCAAGGGCTTGTTAAAAACCTGGAATGAGGTAATTAAAAGCGGCGAAAAACCAGCCGGTTCTAAAATTTGTCCCGGCGTAAATACGTTAAACCCGTTTACGCCGCCGAAAAACAGCCTGCCATCGCGGCCCCGGAAAGCGGAGTGGGATTTGAATTCGTCATCCTGCAAGCCATCTTCCACTGTAAAATTTTTAAAAGTATTTGTCGCCGGATCATAGGCCGATAACCCGGCGTTGGTGCTTACCCATAACTTACCATCATCAGCTTCAAGTGCAGCGTATATGATGTCGCTTGGCAGCCCGTCTTTTTTTGAAAAAACCGTAAAACGCCTTGTCTGCGGATCAAACTTGTCGAGGCCGGCAAGGGTGCATATCCATAAATTACCTATGTGGTCCTCAACCATGTCGGGTATGGTATTGTTGCTTAAGCTGTTCCGCCCGCCGTCATGCTGAAAACGGGTAAACGTGTTGGTTTTTGGATCAAACAGGTTAAGGCCGCCATCATAGGTGCCAACCCATAACCGGCCGTTTCTATCTTCCAATAAGGAATATATCCTGTCGCTGCTTACACTTCGCGGATCGTCAGCTTTATAACGAAACGTTTTAAAAGTATTTGTTTTCTTATCGTATACATCCAACCCATCGTTATAAGTCCCGATCCATGTTTTTTTATCATGGGTATGAGTAAGCGCGTATATATTATTCCCGCTTAAGCTTTTTGGATTGGCGGCGTCGTGTCTGAAATTCGTAAAAAAATTGGTTTTAGGATTAAATACACTCAAGCCATCAGCCCATGTACCCATCCAGAAGTTGCCCTCAGCATCCTGGTCAATGGTTAACACATAATTCCCGGTAATACCGTTTTTGCCCGCCGCAGGTTTTTTATATTGTATAACCTTACCGGTTTTGGCCTCAAACTTATCTACACCGCCCCCATCCGTGCCTATCCATACATTTTTCCCGCTGTCTTCGTAAATATCAAGAACGAAATTATTACTCAAACTATTGGGTGATGAGCTGTGCCTGTAATGCGTGAAGCTTTTTGTGCTTCTTTTAAACAGATTAATGCCGCCACTATAAGCGCCCAGCCACATATTGTTCAATTTATCTTTGCAAATAGAATAGATAGAGTTTCCGTTTATGCTGTTTTTATCGATATCATCATGCAAAAACGCAGTAAAAGTATTTGTTTTAGGATTGAGAATACTGACACCCCCGTTTTCCGTCCCGATCCATAGATTGCCGGTTTCGTCCATCGCCATGCAATATATGGTGTTGCCCGACAAGCTGTTACCTGATCTTTCGTCGTGGAGGTAATGCCTGAATGTTACTTTTACCGGGTCGAACAGGTTGAGGCCCCTATCCTGCGTCCCTATCCAAATACGACGATCCTGATCCTGGAAAATACAGAGTATATTATTCCCGGATATACTGCTGCTCACCCCATCGGTATGCTGAAATTTTGAAAAGCTATTGGTTTTGCGATTAAACAGGTTTAATCCGCCCGACTGGGTCCCAACCCATAAATTGTGCCTGGAATCTTCAAATACGGTGCGTACGTTATCGTCGCTGATACTGTTTTTGTCCTGCTGATCGTGCCTGTAGTGTTTAAAAGTGTTATTCCGGGGATTCAGGCAATCCAGCCCGCCTTTTTGGGTTGCTATCCACAGATTTCCATAACTGTCTAACGCGAGTTTATTTATGGCGTTAATAGAAACACTATTAATGTTATGGCGGTTGTGAAGATAGCGTACAAAGCGCCCGGTCTTCCTTTCGTATTTATTTAACCCCTCCAGGGTAGCCACCCAAATATTCCCGTCCTTATCTTCAACCAGGTCGGATATCTGGTTGTTACTCAGGGTATTATTATCCTGAAAATTATGATTGTAGACTGTAAATTTATAACCGTCGTATTTATTTAAACCATCGCGGGTACCTATCCATATAAACCCGCGGCTATCCTGTATGATACAATTAACATTGATTTGTGACAGCCCTTCGGCCGTGCCAAGGTGCTCGAATTTGAGACTTTTACTTTGAGGGAATGCCCTGCCCACACCAAATACAAGCAGGCTAAATATTAAATATTTATAAATCTTCACGGTTGGCAAATGGTGCGATTAAGGGCTATGTGCGGAAATTATCCGTTTTTATACGAATATCTCCTTTATTAGTTTTAAGAAAAGGAAAATTATTATCAACAATCATAATTAATTATCGAAAATAATTAATTACGATTGGAAATTAAGAATAATACCGGTTAATTTATTTAGACCAGTTTGTTTCCAGCAATTTCATAAAATACCCGCCTACCACGCTTCGTGCCTGGAACCCAACCATTTTCCCGTCGGTTGTTTCGTGCCAATCGCTAAGCGGTACATGGGACGGAGTTTCGGTGGCGTACTTATATACGGGATCGATCAATGCTTTAAAGTCGTGTTGATTATCGGCCAGGGAAGCTGTCCATAATATCCAGTCGGATTTTGTGTAGGTTTTACGGCTGTCCAACGGGAGGCCGAAAGCGTTCTGCTTTGTTAAATAATAGCTGATCTCCTTTTTATAAACCTCCTGCGGAAATAAATGCAGACCCAAAACTTTATCCCAAACCAGGTTGTATTTTTGGCTCCAGGTGTCGGGGCGCTCAAATACCAGCGAATAATGATCGCCGGCATCAGCCATTTTCATCCACTTGCCCACCATGGTGTTTGCTATCGCACGGTATTTTGAGGCAACCGACCTATGACCGAGCCGGGCCGCCAGGTCGGCGTAAGCTCCTAAAGCTACAATGGCTTTGACAGATAAATTTGCATTGCGGGCCAGGTGGCCGGCAAAATCGTCGGTACACAGCTGCGAGCTGGGATCAAATCCCGCCTGGTTAAGGTAATCGGCCCAGGTACTCAGGGTTTTCCAATGCCTGCGCGCAAAATTCGCGTTGCCTTCGGCTTTTGCTATCGCATCGCTCAGGATGATCATGTTTCCCGATTCTTCGACCGGCATATTGGCCGGGTAGGTTTGGCCATTGGCCTGGGGGTATGTGCCTAAATCGTGCGCGGCGAATTTATTTTTCCACGTGGGACTTTCACAAAAATGGAATATGCCATTTAACATACCCTCGAGCAACCTTGGGTTGTAAAGCAGGTACAACGGCGCCGATGGATAGGTAACGTCGACAGTATTGATGGAGCCGTTGCTGAAATTTTCCTTTGATAAAAACAAGATGTCGCCCTGTCGGCTTTTCAGCAGCTGATGAGCGGCAATGCTCTGCCGGTAGGCCAGCACACAAAGATATGCGTAGTTTTTGCCGCCGGCGTTAAGCGCTGCATTGTACACGCTTTTATTAAACCTGTCGCATTTTTGCATTACGGTAAAATACCCGGCAGCGGCATTGTACAATTCTTTTTCGATGGTGATCTTGCCATTCAATTTCCACCAGGACATTAAATTTTGCTTAAAATATTGCACGGAATACAAGTCATCATAAGCGAGCTCCACAAATCGCTCAGTCGAAGCCGTGCCAACGCGCCCGAAATTTAAAACAGTGTTTAACGTTAGCTGTTTTCCCTGTTTTAACGGCGAACTTGTATTGCCGGCGACAAACGCGTTAACACATGCTTGCTGCGAGGTAATGTATTGCACCGTCCCGGGCAATTTAGGCGCCGCTACGTACATGTACCCCCAATCAATGCGAAGGTCGTCGCCTTTTTTTTGCAGTACCGGTTGCTCAACGGTTCCGGCTTTTAAAATGGATAACAGCGGCGTTGCATATTTCCGGGTGGTTACTACCTGCAGCGGGTTATTTACCGCCAGCGTTGTTGACGCGCTGAACAATATTTTGACGTTATGATTGCGACCGTCATTTGATTTTACCTTGTAAGATATAAAGGAAACCGGCCTTGAGAAAATATCAAGGTTATCCATCAACAATGGCGATGTAAACTTCACTTCCAGGTCCACGCCTACGCATTCGAAATTATAAATGGTTTGCGTCGCGGTTATATCAACGCTTTTTTGTTTGGCAACCAGCGAGTATGACGGTTTAACCTTTATTTCGTCAACCAGTCCGGCGTCGAGCCAGGCGCCGCCGGCGGTATTGGCGCAATGGATCGCCAATACGTTTTGACCTTTTTTTAGCCTGTCTTTAAATTTATCCTTTAGCGGCACTAATTTAAAATCGCTTACCCACCCTTTAAAATTATAAACCTCCTTACCGTTCAAATACACCTCGACATTATCGTCGTGAAATATTTTTAATAGCAGCTGGTCGATATTTAAGTCGTTAAGCGTAAAAGTGCGCCGCACCCAGATATCTTTACCCGCCCAAATCGTTTTTGCTTTCGCCTTATCATCCGAAAACGGCGCGGCCCCGGTTTTCCAGTTGCTGTCGTTATAGTTTTCTTCGGTCCACTTGCCGGCCGGCTCAGATTCGGTGTATTTGCATTGGTATGATTTTTCGTCGGCCGCAGGCAGTATCGTACGATACTCTTTAGGCTCCTTACCCATAAACCGGTACGTAGTGCCATCCACTTTAATCAAACCCAACAGCGATTGATCCTTTCCCGTCCAATGTTTTGTAGATGAAGCATTCAGGTCGTGCGTGAACGACCAGACGCTGAAATAGGTATTGTGCGTGATTAACGGGTAAGCGGGCGCCTTTGCATCTTGCGCGCGCGCAAAGAATGCCACACATACAATTATGGCGGTAAAAAGAAATCTTTTCATGTCTTGCAGTTCATGGCCTATGGCTCATACTCCATCGGCACTATAACTTATTCTACCATGGTCTATCGACTATGGACCATGGACTATTCCTTTACAACTCCCTCACCCATATATTACGGAAGCTCAACGGCTCGCTTTTATCGCCGTGAGCCTGCAGTTTGATGGGCGCCGGGCCATGCGCTTTGTAAACAGGCTTGCCTATGTACAAGGTTGGGCCCCATAATTCAAAGTTATTTTCAACAAGCACGCCGTTAAAAAATACGGTCGCCCTGGCTTTGGTTTTTACCGAACCGTCGTCATTAAACGTTGGCGCGGTCCAAACCACATCGTAGGTTTGCCACTCTCCGGGCTTTCTGCCGGGGTTGGCCAGTGGTATAGCTTGTTTGTATAAGCTGCCTGCCATGCCGTTTACATAGGTTTTATTGTTATATGAATCCAAAACCTGCAATTCATAACCCGCATCTCCTTTTCCTAACGATGCTAAAAACACGCCGCTGTTGCCGCGGCCCTGGCCGCTGCCTTCAATATTTGCAGGTACGCGCCATTCCAGGTGCAGTTGGTAATTGGTGAATTTGCGTTTGGTTTCGATGTTGCCATAATGCTTGTTAACCGTTAGTATACCATCCTTGACATCCCATTTCGCCGGCGATTGATCATTGTTCTGTACCCATTCATCTAAGTTTTTTCCATCGAACAGTATTATGGCATCTGATGGCGCATCCCGAAAGGTGTTGCCCGGTGTGACTACTTTAGGAATCGGTTCCCAAACCTCTGTGTCCTCGGGTTTTGCCTGCTGTGCGTTAGCCATAAAAAAACTGCCGGCAAATAGCGCTGTAAAAAAAATTGTGTGTTTCATTTTTATCGGTTTTATATTAGTCGTTGGATCATTGGTCATTACGTCATTGAAAGTGACAGGTAGTTCAAAGGCCTTTATACGTGCAAGACGTTTTTACAGTAGGTGCAGCTTTCTTTAATACTCACGTAAGGATCAATATTTATATAATTTTCCTGTTCCACAATAAAATGCTTCAAGCCCGCGGTGGCTATATTTGCCGGACTTAAAATTGTTTTAAAATCAATACTTCCCTTACCTATTTCGGTGTTGATATCTGTATTGGTTTTATCACGATCCTTGATATGGCATAACGCGTAGCGGCCGGGGTGCCGTTTAAATAATTCAACCGGGTTCTGACCCGCGCGCACCACCCAAAAAATGTCCATTTCCATATGCACCAGCGCCGGATCGGTATTTTTTAAGAGCACATCGTAAAACGTAGTTCCTTCAACCGGTTTCCATTCAAAATTGTGGTTATGGTATCCGAGCTTTAGGCCGGCCTTTTTGCAGAGCTCGGCTGCCTTATTCATTTTTTCGGCGACCATTTTAAACTGGCTGGTGCTTTTTAAAACATCCCCGTCAATTGAAGGTACAATTACATAAGTCATACCTGTGATGTTAGCGGCCTCGATGGCGCTTTCCAGGTCGGCTGTTTTTCCATGCACAAAATACTCGTCCATTCCGAAATGGCCGCTGGGTGTTACCAGGCCATGCTGTTTCAGCAGGGAACTGAACTCTTTTGCGCTTAATCCCCAAAAGCCATGCTGCTTTGAATAGCCGAATGGCTCAACCTCCTTATACCCGGCGGAAGCCACCTTTGCTATCCAGCCTTTTACGTCTTTTGGCAGCTGGTCGCGCAAGCTATAAAGCTGCAGCCCAACAGTATTATTAGGTTTTGCTGATACTAATTTTGGCGCCATCATTACGCCTGCGGAAATTAACCCGGCCTGCGTTAAAAATTTTCTCCTGGTTGTCATAGTTCAATGGTTCATTGGTTCATTGGTTCACTGGTTCAGTAGTTCATTGGTTCAGTAGTTCATTGGTTCAGTAGTTCATTGGTTCAGTAGTCCAGTAGCTCATTGGTTTTGTATACCGGCGTTGTTCCATTTACACATCGCAAATGTTTATAGCGTTCCTTAGCGATGCGATCTTATCCGGTTGTTTCGGTACAAATTCCTGCCCTACATAGCCTTTAAACCCGGTTGCTACAATAGCCCGCATCACCGCAGGATAATATAGCTCCTGGGTGTTGTCGATCTCGTGCCGGCCCGGTATGCCGCCGGTATGAAAATGGCAAATATACTGGTGATAATCGGTGATGTTCCTGATAATGTCACCTTCCATTATCTGCATGTGATAAATATCAAACAGCAGTTTGAAGTTGTCGGAATTTATTCTTTTAGCCAGCTCCACACCCCACTCCACGTGGTCGCACTGGTAATCTTTATGGTCTATTTTGCTATTGAGCAGCTCCATAGCCAGCACCACTTTATGTTTTTCGGCTAAAGCAACCAGCGGCTTAAGGCCCTCCACACAGTTATTCCACCCGGTTTCGTTATCCTTACCCCTGCGGCTGCCGCTAAAACAAATAAGATTGGTATAACCATTTTTAGCAACCAGCGGGATCATTTCGGTGTAGTTCTTTTGAAGTGTCGCATGAAATTTCTTATCATTAAAGCCATCGACCAGGTTAATTTCGGCACCATTACACATAGACGAATACAGCCTGTGCTTTTGAAGCGTTGGCCAGTCCTTAGGTCCGCAAAGATCGACGCCAGTAATCCCTATTTCTTTCGAAACCTCACAAAGCTGGTCGAGTGTCAGCTCGTGGTAGCACCATGGCGAAACGGAGTGATTAATATTGCCTTTGAGTTTACCGGAAAGCATTTCAGTCTTTTCCAGCTTTTTAAACGAGGTTAGCATACCCGCCGTGGTAATGGCGGCTGTCCCGGCAACGATGTTTCTTATTGCCGACCTCCGGTTTTGTTTTTCTGCCATAATGCGCATTTATATTTCTACGTGTCCCGAAGGCTCTTCAATATCCAGCCCGGGTTTTGTTTCGATATGTTCCCGGTCATGAAAGAATATCATGAATAATATTAAAACCACCAGGGCGATCCCTCCCGGTACCAGCCATATATTTTGCCAGTTATGCGTGGTAGCCGATGTTCTCCAATTGTCAACAATAGGGCCTGAAAGATAATATCCCATCAACATACCAAACCCATAGGTGGCGAGGGTTATAAAACCCTGTGCCGAGCTTTTAAAACGCTCCCCGGCACGGTTCTCGGTATATATCTGGCCGGTCACAAAGAAAAAGTCGTAGCAAATGCCATGAATCACTATGCCTGCAATCAGCATCCAATAATTGTTGCCGACGTCGCCATATGCAAAGAAAACATAACGTAACGCCCAGGCCAGCATACCAAACGCCAGCATTTTTTTAACGCCAAGGCGAACGAAGAAAAAGGGCATAGCCGCCATGAAAATCAACTCGGAATACTGACCGAGGGTTTGTACACCTGCGGCCCTTTTCATGCCGATCTCATTTAAAAAGGGGTTGGTAAAGTTATAGTAAAATGCCAGCGGTATACATATGGCAACCGACGCCAAAAAAAACACCAGGTAAGCCCTTTTTTTCAGCAAGCCGACAGCGTCCAGCCCTATAATTTCGCCAAATGAAACTTTTTGCCCTTTTTTAGGCGGAGGTGTGTTAGGCAGCGTAAAGCTGAACAATCCTAAGATCAATGACGCGATGGCCGCCATCCGGAACGTTAACACCAGCGAGCCTGTGTGCTCCCAATTGAGCCACCCGATGATGGTTCCGGCAGCCAGCCAGCCGAAGGTTCCGAACACCCGTATATACGGGAATTGCTTATTGGGATCTTTTAATTGTTTAAATGCGACCGAATTGACCAATGCCAGCGTTGGCATATAAATGATCATGTAAAAAAGAATATTGGGGTAAAACTTGTGGAAGTTTTCGGCTACGGTAGCATAATACAATGACGCGGCTCCCACCAGGTGCAGTATGCCGAGTATTTTCTGTGCCGAAAAATACCGGTCGGCGATGAGGCCGATTACGAACGGCGCCAAAATTGCACCAAACGCCTGGGCCGCGTAAGCACCGGCGTTTTGCACCCCCGTTGCATGCAGGGTGGTTGTTAAATACGTACCCATTGTTACAAACCATGCGCCCCAGATAAAAAATTCCAGGAACATCATTGCCGATAGTTTTACCCTTATCGCAGCGGTCATGATCTGTAATTAAAGTGAGTTTATTTTTTTAGGGATAAAATGTACTTCACCATTTGTGTTACATCTTCCTTTTTCAACTGCGGATGCGGCGCCATAGGTACATCGCCCCAATTGCCTTTGCCGCCATTGATCACTTTGTTTACCAGGGTATCGATATTTGCCTGGGTTGCAGGGTATTTAGCCGCTACGTCCTTATAAGCCGGGCCAATCACCTTGGTATCGACCTTGTGACAGGTTAAACAATCCGAACCCGCGATCAATTTGGCGCCCGGCGACATGCTGCCAGCGGCAGGCTCTGCGCCGGTTTTGGTGGCGTTAGTATCCACGCTTGTTTCAGATTGTTTGGCGGTTTGATTGGCTGCTGCAGTGCTATCGGCGCTGCCGGTTTTGGAGCCGCCGCCGCAAGCGGTTATAACGGCGCTTATGCAAAGGACTATGAAAACTTTTTTCATGGATAAATTATTTGATTATAGGGTTTTTTAAAGTTACAATTTAAATGTTTTATTGTTCGACACAGCGCAAATTATACAGGCCAGATGTTCCTACGGAACGTAAACATCCTTTTGTTTTTTCTACCAACCAGACGTCCCTACGGGACGTTTTTGTTAAGCGAACCTCGTCGTTGCAGCTCTTTCGAAATTTAAACCGCGACCGTTTTTAAAGGCTGTGTTTTCCCTTTTGAACGCATATATACCACCAGGCCGGCAAAGGCCAATATTAATACGATAGGTATGTAAAGCGTTATATGTAAAACTTTGTGCCCGGCAAAATTAGTGTCTCCACCGGCCTGTGCAACTATACTATCATAATATTTACCCATATAAATGGTATAAATAGATACCGCAAACATGCCTGCTCCACCCATCAAATTAAGACCTAATGCGCCTGTTTTTGGAAGATTCATATTGACGAAACCAAGCATTGTGGGCCAGAAAAAACACACACCAATTCCGAATACAATAGCGTCAACAAAGGCATTCCCCGTTGAAGAATACAATAAATACAGCCCGATAGCGGCGATTGTAGTTGACAATAACAATAACGTTTGTGGCGCAAATTGCTGCAATACGGGTTTAGCAAGGCCTCTTCCGATTACCATGATACCCGACGTTGCCGTAACTATCAATATTGGATTTCCGATATTTTTTAGCAGCACCGGTACCCATTGCTCGGTATATAGTTCGGTTATTGCTGTACCGCACATGCAGACGAACATAAATATAAATAGCGGCGAGGCAATCGCTTTATACATACCCGCGGTAGAAACCCCCGACGAAACACGCTCTGTAACCGGAAAATCTAACTTTGAAAACAGGTAGCCATAAATTAAGGTAGGTATAAGCATTACAGCAACCTGTACCTGCCAGCTTAGGGTAAGTTTGGTAAACAATAAAACAATAAGTGTACCGATGAAAATACCACCCGGGAACCACAAGTGGAAGTGGTTTAGTTTAGTCGCTTTGCTTTCGGGGTATAAGGTGGTTACCAAGGGGTTGCAGGAAGCTTCCACCGTGCCGTTAGCCAGGCCGATAAATAAAGTCGAGATATAAAGTGTCCAAAATCCTCCGGCAAATATTGTCAGCACTATGCCCAACAGATGCAGAATAAATGCGATAACAAGCAACCTTTTCATGCCGATCACATCCACTATCATCCCGCCAACTACAACCGCGATTGGAAAACCCCAGAAAGCAGTCGATGTTATCAAGGCCAGCTGGCTTGCATCTAAATGAAACTCAGTGCCAAGCTGGTTTAATATGCCGGCACGGATACCAAACGATAAAGAGGTAACTAAAAGGGATAAGCAACTAGCCCTAAAGAGTTGGGTGCGGTTAATGGATGCCATGTTTGATAATTTTAGGTTTAATAAGTTTATTAATTGGTTTTATGATCGGTTGTGTATGTTTAGATACCCAATGTCTTCCTGTTAAACGCATCATCGGAGCCTGATGCCGCAAAATCGTCAAATGCACGCTCGGTAACTCGTATAATATGGTTCTTTATAAACTCGGCGCCTTCTCTTGCGCCGTCCTCGGGGTGTTTAAGGGCACATTCCCATTCCAATACCGCCCACCCGGGGAAGTTATATTGTGTAAGTTTACTAAAAATACTTTTAAAATCAACCTGGCCGTCGCCTAATGAGCGGAAGCGTCCGGCGCGGTCAACCCAGTTCTGATACCCGCCGTACACGCCCTGCTTGCCTGTCGGGTTAAATTCGGCATCCTTCACGTGGAACATTTTTATCCGTTCGTGGTAGTTATCGATGTACTCCAGGTAATTTAAACACTGCAATACAAAGTGGGACGGATCATATAGCAAACATGCGCGTGCATGGTTATTAACTTTATCCAGGAACATCTCGTAGGTGATGCCATCGTGCAGGTCCTCGCCGGGGTGAATCTCATAGCAGAGGTCGACGCCGCAATCTTCGTACACATCCAATATTGGCTTCCATCGTTTGGCAAGCTCATCAAATCCGGTGTCCACTATGCCGGCGGGACGCTGGGGCCAGGGGTAAACCATTGGCCAGAGTAACGCGCCGCTAAAAGTGACAGACGCTGACAGCCCCAAATTTTGGGAAGCTTTCGCGGCATATTTAAGCTGCTTTACCGCCCACGCCTGCCGCGACTTAGGGTTGTTACGATAGGCCTCGGGCGCAAAAGCATCAAAAAGGTGATCGTACGCCGGGTTTACGGCTACCAACTGACCCTGCAAATGCGTGGAAAGTTCGGTTATTTCAAGTCCGTAAAATTTTACTTCATCCCTCAACTCCTCGGCATAAGTTTTACTTTCCGCGGCTTTCTGCAGGTCAATGAAGCGTGGATCGAGCGTTGGCAGCTGGATCCCCTTATACCCCAGGTTTTTGGCCCATTGACAAATCCCCGGAAGGCTGTTAAACGGTTCTTCGTCACCTATAAATTGAGCGATAAATATGGCGGGTCCTTTTATAGTAGTCATTGGTTCATTGGTTCATTGGTTCATTGGGTCATTGGTCATTGGGTCATTGGTCATTGGGTCATTGGTCATTGGGTCATTGGTCATTGGGTCAATTAGTTTATCGACCAATGCTTCGCTGATCCGGTGGTTCTGTATTAAACTCAAATCACGTAATCGGTCCACTTCTCATTGCTGTGGTTTGAATTTACCACATTTTCGATAAATGCCATCCCCCTGATACCGTCCTCGATGCCCGGAAAATCCAGCCATTCAGGCTTAGCCTGCTCACCATTAATTTTTGCGCTTAACGACAGTGCGAAATTTCGGTAAAGATTGCCGAATGCCTCTAAATAACCCTCGGGATGTCCCCCGGGAGTGCGGCAGTTATGTGTTGCAAAGGTCGATTCCCTGTCGCCATAATTGTTGCCGGCCCTTAGTATTTGCGCCGGCTTATCCAGCCATTTTAAGGTAAGTGTATTCGGCTCCTGCTGGGCCCATTCCAGGCCGCCGTTCTCGCCGTAGACACGGATCTTCAAAGCGTTTTCTTCGCCGGCGGCTATCTGTGAGGCGGTTAATACGCCCGTGGCCTTATCGCCAAAACGCAATAAAACTGCGCCATCATCATCAAGCATCCTGCCTTCAACCACGGTATTTAAGGATGCACATATTTGAGTGATCTTTAAACCGGAGATATATTCGGCTAAGTGCGCGGCATGGGTACCGATATCTCCCATACAACCGCTCTTGCCGGATTTTGAAGGGTCAGTCCGCCAGGCAGCCTGCGCATTGCCTTCCCTTTCAGATAGCTTGCTCAGCCAGCCCTGGCTATATTCTACATATATTTTCCTGATCTTGCCAAAAACGCCTTTTTTCACCAGTTCGCGCGCCTCTTTAACCATCGGGTAGCCCGAATACGTGTGTGTTAGCAGTAACATTAAACCTGTTTCGTCAAGCTTCTTTTTTAGCTGCTTAGCTTCATCCAATGTAAATGTTATCGGTTTTTCGATCACCACATTAAAGCCGTTCTCGAGCGCCATCATAGCCGGTGCAAAATGTGCGAAATTCGGGGTGACGATGGTTACAAAATCCATACGTTTACCGGCGGGCATTTTGCTTTCCGCCTTAAACATGTCCTCGTAGTTGGTGTAAGTGCGGTCTTCGGGTAAAAAAAGCATGTGGCCGCTCTCGATCGCGAGTTCTTTATGGATGCTTAATGCGCCGCAAACCAGCTCAACCTGGCCATCCATGTTGGCTGCAATACGATGAATGGCGCCTATGAATGCGTCTTTCCCTCCGCCAATCATCCCCATACGGAGTTTTCTGTGACCCATATTTCTTAATTTTGAATTCTTGATTGATTGAATTATTGAATTAATATCAAATGAATTATTCTTATTGAATATATGTAAACTCAATAATTCAACAATTCACTAATTCAATAATTATTTAGGTTGCCCAGGCTTTATCGCCTTTTTTGTATGGAACGCAGCCATCAAAACGGCCCGGAACGGCTATATACCGCAATGCCTTGGTCGCGCCAATCTCGGAAGTAAAATATCCCAGCAGGGTTAATTCCTTTATCATCCTGAAATAATGGTTAGGCGTTTCAGGCGCTTTGTATTTCGGATCATTCTTATGATTTAACCGGTCGGCTTCCATTTGCTTGTTGCGGTTGGCTGTATAATCCTTTTGCTCCTTATCCAACGCAACTAAAAGATCGGTGCGCTGCTGTGGGTTCAGATCGACAAATTTGGCATTGAATTTTTTGTTGCTGGCATCGTTTAGCTTCCCGAGACCGTCGACAAACGTTTTCTGGTCCTTCGGTGTATAGCAATCCTGAACCATTACGGCCATAAATTGCCCTACATTGGCTGCTTTTGCACCGGGCGAACTGGTGGTGGGCAATATGGTATCCGCTACCTCGTTCATAAAAGCAACATGATCTTCGGTAAACAGGTCGTTTACTTTTTTTGAAGTGGATTTACACCCCGAGATAAAAAAGTCGGCGCCTATTACAGCACCGCCCATTATCAGGGCAACTCTACTTATGGCATCTCTTCTATTCATTTTAGTTGGTGAATTATCGAACCTGCCAGCCGGCAGGCGGGTTAATGAATTATTGATTGTTAATTGGTTTGACGAATTAAATATACTTAAAATCGAAATATCCGCACATATATTAAACGGTCAATGCAAATCCTTCCCGGTAGTTGCGCTTAACATATTGGTTCACATCGTCAAAGTTGGTTACCTTCATGTTGTCGTTATCCCAAAGCAGCTTAACCTGGCCCGGATACGTATTGCGTCCGTTAGTGCCTTTTACCGCGAGGTCATGTCCTCTTACAGCCAAATTTGCCATCAGCAAAGCTTCAGTCAACGGACCGGCCCTTTCAAATGAGGAGCTCAATTCTGTTTTTCCATAGCCTGCTATACAACCTTCTATCCATTGGCCGTAGTGCCCTTCGGCGCCGCCCGGTACGCGCGCCCAGCGTTGTTTAACATTCTTTACTTTGTCTTCCTCCATACGCGATGACGGCAACAGGTGGGCTGCGTCAGAATAGGTGCTGGAATACATTTTGCCTTTAGTGCCAATAAATAAACAGCCATTGCCTTCTTCGCCGCCGTATTTTTCATTCGGGCCTAATTCCTCCGGTCTTTCAGGCTCTATACCGCCATCCATCCAGTGGAGCGTAACGTCGCCTTTGGTTTTATGCGTTTTCGGGAAAGTCATGGTAATATGGCTTGATGGCGGACAGCTTTCGGGGAAAACGCCCTTTCGGAATTCGCCCACGTAAACCGAGCCTACGCTGGCCTGAACATCTTTTACATATTGCAAATCCAGTACCCTGAACGGCGCTTCAACCAGGTGGCAGCCCATATCGCCTAACGCGCCGGTGCCATAATCCCACCAGCCGCGCCAGTTAAATGGCACTACATTATCAACAAAATCCTTATAAGGGGCATTGCCCAGCCACAAATTCCAGTCTAAAGTAGGCGGCACTTCTTTTTTATCTTTCGGCCATGCCACGCCCTGGGGCCATACCGGGCGGTTTGTCCAGCAGTAGATGGTATGTACATCGCCTATCAAACCAGCATCATACCATTCCGACATTAAACGTGTCCCGTCATTCGAAGCACCCTGGTTACCCATTTGCGTAACCACTTTGAACTTTTTAGCGGCTGCAGTAAGCGTGCGCGCTTCCCAAAGATCATGTGTCATCGGCTTCTGCACATATACGTGCTTGCCGCGCTGCATCGCGTTATAGGCTACCACAGCGTGGGTATGGTCGGGGGTTGAAACCGAAACAGCATCAAAATTCTTCGATTCTTTATCAAACATCTCGCGCCAATCCTTGTACCGTTTGGCATTGGGGAAATTTTTAAATGTAGTAGCGGCTTGCTTCTCATCAACATCGCACAAAAAAGCTATAGTGGCTTTTCCCGTACGATTAAAATATGCGATATCGCTTTGCCCCTTTCCGCCGCAGCCAACACTGGCTACAATTAATTTATCGCTTGGCGCGATGTATCCCTTACCGCCCAGCACAAAGCGGGGAACGATCATGATACCCGCCGCCGCGATGCCGCCGGTTTTTATAAATTCGCGCCGTGAAGAGGTTGGTTGGTTATTGGTTTCCTGTTTTTCGCTCATTGTTTTAGTGTTTATAGTACAAACGGATTAAACATTCCCTTTTTTCAATTCTTCCACCGCATGGTTTGCAGCGCGGGCTGTTAACGCCATGTAGGTCAGCGAAGGGTTTTGACAAGCTGTGGATGCCATACAAGCACCATCGGTTACGAAAACGTTTTTCGCGTCCCAAACCTGGTTCCAGCCGTTCAATACGGATGTTTTTGGATCCCTGCCCATACGCGCGGTCCCCATCTCGTGAATGCCGCGTCCTAAGAAAGGATTGCCGCTATGTGTTTTCACGTTTTTCACGCCAACGGCTTCGAGCATTTCCTTCGCGTCGTTCTCCATGTCCTTGCGCATCTTTTTCTCGTTATCCTTGATCTCGGCATCGAACGCAAGCACGGGTAACCCCCACTTATCTTTTTTGCTTTTATCGAGCGTGATCTTATTCTCGTGGTATGGCAACGTTTCGCCGAAACCGCCGATACCCATGGTCCAGGTTCCGGGTTCTGTGAGCGCATCCTTAAATGCGCCGCCAATATTGTATTCGGCAATTTCGCGGCCCCACCCTTCGCGGCCGCCGCCGCCCTGGTAGCCAAAGCCACGTATATAATCGCGCTTCTCGCCGTTAAGATTGCGGTAACGCGGAATATAAATACCATTGGCACGCCGGCCAAAGTAATATTTGTCTTCAAAGCCTTCAACCGTGCCCGAAGCGCCTACACCCAGGTGGTGGTCCATCACATTATGACCCAGCTCGCCGCTGCTGCTGCCCAATCCATCGGGCCATATGTCTGTAGCCGAGTTCATCAACACCCATGTACTGTTAAACGTAGAGGCGTTTAAGAAGATTATTTTTGCAAAAAACTCGTAGGTTTTGTTTGTTTCGGCATCCAATACTTCAACCCCTTTGGCCTTCTTCGTGTCCTTATCGTACAATATTTTGGTTACGATAGACCAGGGGCGCAGGGTTAAATTACCTGTTGCCACGGCAGCAGGCAGGGTTGATGATTGCGTACTGAAATACGCTCCAAACGGACAGCCAAGCCAGCACTTGTTTCGGTATTGACAGGCGGTGCGCGCCTGAAGCGGTTGTGTAATATTGGCGGTACGGCCGATGATAAACGACCTGGCTTCTTTATAGTGATCCTTAAACCGGCCGGCCACATCTCTTTCAACGCAGTTCATTTCCATCGGCGGCATAAAATCGCCATCGGGAAGCACGGCAAGGCCATCTTTATTACCTGATATGCCCGCGAACTTCTCGGCGTAGCCATACCATGGCTCGATGTCCTTATAACGTATCGGCCAGTCGACGCCTATGCCATCTTTTGCATTCTCTTCGAAATTAAAATCGGCCCAACGGTATGACTGTCTGCCCCACATCAATGAGCGGCCGCCTACATGATATCCCCTGAACCAGTCGAAGCGCTTAATTTCGACATACGGGCTGTCTTTATCGCTTGCCCAGTAATCGAGGTTGGTTTCATTTAAAGGATAATCACGTTTTAAAACAGGGTAGTCGTGAATCATTTTTTGAGTACGTCCGCCCCTGTGCGGAAACTCCCAGGGCGCTTTATTGGCATTCACATAATCTTTTACGTGCTCGATGTTCCGGCCCCGCTCAAGCATAATGGTTTTTAAACCTTTTTCGCATAATTCTTTCGCAGCCCACCCGCCCGAAATCCCTGATCCAATGACGATAGCGTCATATGTATTTGCAGACATATTTAATTAATAAGAGGTTAAAAAAAATATATAATCGGTTACTCCGACTAATGTATGAACAAATAATTACTGAACAAATTATCATTGTGTTTTTTTAACACAATAACAGGCTTAGGTGTGGTAAAGGCGGTTTTTGCGGTATTTTGTATAAACGATCCGTTGTCAAATATGTGTTCGGAATTACCGGTAGCCTCACCTAAATCCTCTCCAAAGGAGAGGATTTCAAAAATCCTATATATTACCTTTCTTCATTTCGCTTATCGCGTGGTCGGCAGCCCGGGCGGTTAAAGCCATATACGTCAATGACGGGTTTTGGCACGATGTCGACGTCATGCTGGCGCCGTCGGTTACGAAAACATTTTTACAGGCATGCACCTGGTTCCATTTATTTAAGACGGAGGTCCGGGGATCGTTACCCATACGGGCCCCTCCCATTTCGTGAATGTCCAATCCCGGCGCCTGGTGATTTGTCGACGGCTTAATATTGGTAAAGCCCGCCGATGTAAACATTTCGGTAAGCTGTTCAATATAATCCTTTTTCATCTTTTCATCGTTCTCATCATAATCGACGTTTATGCTCAATAACGGCACACCCCACTCGTCTTTTTTTGTCGTATCGAGCTTTACATAGTTTGTTTCCTTAGGAATGGTTTCGCCCATCATGTGCGAACCTACATGCCACGGGCCAAGATCGCCTTTTACCAAGTTCTCCTTGAGGCCGGCGCCAACGCCATCGTACTTATGCTGGCGCGACCTGTAAGCACTAAAGCCGGAGGCGTAACCACGCAGGAAATCGGTTTCCTGCTTATAAACGTTACGGAAGCGCGGGATATAGCCGCCGCCGGCCGGGTTGCGGCCATCGGTTGTCCAATCTTTAAAGCCGTCGTATTCGGCGCCGATATGAGCAGAATAATTATGGAAAGCCACATATTTACCCAGCACGCCGCTATCGTTGCCCAGGCCATTGGGGAACCGGGCCGATTTAGAATTTAACAGGATGAGATTGGTATTTAAAGCCGCGGCGTTAACAAAAATAATACGCGCGAAATAATCGGTGGTTTCCTTTGTCTTCGAATCAACAACGCGAACGCCTGTGGCTTTTCCGAGGTTATCATCGTATATAATGGATTCGACAACCGAAAATGGCCTCAACGTTAGGTTGCCCGATTTTAACGCCCAGGGAACGGTTGAGGCGTTGGCACTGAAATAGCCGCCGAACGGGCAGCCGCGCTGGCATAAAATCCTGTTTTCGCATTGTGTGCGGCCCTGGTCAAGATGTATCTGGTTGGGTTTGGATAAATGTGCGCACCGGGCGCTTATGACGTGGCGGTTTTTGTAATTTGCTTTTACGTGCCTGCTGAAATACTCTTCCACGTCGTTTAAAGGATATCCCGGCAAAAACTCCCCATCCGGTAATTCAGGAATGCCATCTTTATTGCCCGCTATGCCCGCAAATTTTTCGACATAGCTATACCATGGCGCAATATCTTTATACCGTATCGGCCAGTCGACAGCAAAACCATCCCTGGCCGGGCCTTCGAAGTCGAAATCGCTCCAGCGCTGGGTTTGCCTGGCCCACATTAACGATTTACCACCAACCTGGTAGCCGCGTATCCAGTCGAACGGTTTTTCCTGTACGTAGGGGTGTTCATGGTCTTTCACGAAAAAATGCTCGGCATCTTCGCGAAAAGCGTAACAACGGTTAACAACCGGGTTTGCTTCCTGAACGGCTGTAGGTATCACGCCCCTATGCTCAAACTCCCAGGGATACATGTTGGTGGTGGGATAATCTTTTATATGCTTTACATCGCGGCCGCGCTCCAGCATCAGGGTTTTCAGTCCGTTTCCCGTAAGTTCCTTTGCAGCCCATCCCCCGCTCATACCCGAGCCTATCACAATGGCGTCGAAAGTGCGCTGCTTAACGCTGTCGGTATTTAAATTAGCCATGTTATACTGCCTTAAGATTTTTTACAGGAAAATGCGCATTGTACCGGCCGGGCACCAACTCGTAAACCACCAGTTTGGTCATAAAATACTGCGAATTGGTATAGCCGAATATAGTTTGCTGTTTTATGGCGCCGTAAAAAAGGTTCAACGGCGGAACGTCGGGTTTCTTCTTAGGCGGCTCAATGCTCTTTTCAGCATCGCGAACGGGCCTTATGGCTTTTTGCGGATCCTTAGCCGGTTTGATGCTTTTCTCCAGCGCCGTTAACATATTCCCGCGTTCCGCGAGGCTTAATTCGCCAAAAGATTTGTTGTATTGTTTAGTTACCCTGTCGTTAAACTGTGCCAGGCCCGCCAAAAATGCCTGCTGATCTTTTTTTGTATAGCAATCGTCGAGCATTTTCAAAACAAACAAATGCAGGTTAAGATCCATGGCGCCGGGGGTGCCGGTTTTGGGTATAATGGTTTCGGCAATGTCGGCGATTAGCTTTTGCTGACGGGCATCGATATTTATATGTTTTAATTGCAGGTACGCCGTGCCGTCGTCGCGCAGGCATGACGGCAATAGTGCGGCGCCGCCAATTATTAATGCAAGGTTTTTTATTACAGTACGTCTGTTCATTTTAAATTCTGCTCATCTGCATCTGTACAATTAACAGTTATTAAATTTTATGCACGTTGAGCGCCGATTTGTAAACCAGGTAGTAATTAAGTAAACGAATTTAGGTGCGGTAAGTTATGATTATTGAATCAGAATCCCCATTTTTTCATCATTTGTAAATCAATTTTTACACAATCGAACGGATCTTTGCCCTGGTACGACTCCTGCTCGATAATGAATTGCGAGGTTCCTCCTATCTTCCGCGCTTCTTTAACTATCTCTTTAACAGGCATTACCCCCTGACCAAGTATAGTGCTATCGTATCCGTCCATGCCGCCACCGGTTGTGCTTTTTATTTCGTCCTTCACATGCATCAATTCAAAACGACCCGGATATTTTTTTAACAGGTCGAGGGCTATGCCGCCGGCGCCGAGCATATTGCCGATATCCATTTGCTGGGCCACCAGTTTGGGGTCGGTGTTCTTCAGGATAAAATCGTACAAGTTGTTGTCGCCAACCATGGTACTGAATTCGAAATTATGGTTGTGGTATCCAAAGGTCATCCCGTGTGCCTTACATAGCTCACCGCATTTATTGAACTGCTCCATAAAACGTTTCAGGCCGTCCATATCATGGCGCAGGCTTTCATCGAGCCAGGGGCTTATTACATACCGCTGGCCAACTGTTGCCGCATCGTCAATGGTATATTTCCATTTATCCGTAAAATCGTTTTTTGCCGTATCCCAATCGTGTGCCGTCATCACGGTGTGGCCGCTTGGCATCAGCAGGTTAACATCGGCTAAAACCTTTTTAAATTCTTTGGCGGTATATCCATAAAATTTACGGTTAACGTAATTGGCATGCTCAACGTGAATGTAACCCATATCGGCCAGTTTCTTTAGCGATCCTGCCGGGTCCTTGCTCATAGCATCGCGAACTGAATACAGCTGTACGCCGAGCCGCTCGATCTTTTTTGGCGCTGCGAAAAGCTTGTCGGAAAGCAAGGCTGTACCTGCCACTGCCAGTGAGGCATTTTTGATGAATGTTCTGCGGGATGTTTCCATTTTATGTATCGGTTTATAATTATTGTGCAGTTGGAAATATGGGAAATAACAAATTGGTATTGCTTACAAATGCAAGGTGCTTGCTGTCGGGCGACCATGACGGGGTGTTTATGGTGCCCTGCCCGCCATATAAATAGGCTATTACTTTTGACGGGCCACCGCCCACGGGCATTACGCGCAGGTAAACGTGCTTATAAAAAGGATGGTCGCCGGGCGCCACCTCGCTTTTCAGAAAGGTGATGTATTCGATCCACTTGCCATCCGGAGAAACATGCGGAAACCAGTTGTTATAGTCGTCATTGGTCAACTGGGTTTGTTCGCTTCCATCAGCTTTCATCCGCCAAACCTGCATCAGGCCGCTGCGAACGGAATTAAAATAGATATATTTCCCATCGGGCGAGTATTCGGGGCCATCGTCGAGGCCGGGCGAAGTGGTGAGCCTTACCTCGGGGCCGCCCTTGGCGGGAATCCTGTAAACATCGTATTCTTTATTACGCGACCCGCAGAATATCAGGTATTTGCCATCAGGCGACCAGCCATGCATATAAGAAGGGCCGATCTCGTTCATTCTGCGCGGCTCGCCGCCCGTTATAGGTAGCACCCAGCCGATGGAATTGCCGCTTTTATCGCTGCTGCTTATGGCCAGCCATTTGCCGTTGAAGGAGATGACATGGTCGTTGTTGTTGTTTTTGGCCGAACCTGTATTTAATACCGTTGGCGTGTTTGTGCGAAGATCGAACGTGTATAATAATCCCTCGCTGTTATAAAGCAGGTGTTTGCCATCTTTCATCCAATTTGGCGCCTGGAGCGACTTTGGCGATTGGTACACGATCCTGCTGTTTTGGGTTGCGAGGTCTAAAATCTCGATGTCGCTGCCGAGATATTGCCTGTACGGAACCAGGCCCTGCGGCGCAGGAACCACGATGCGCACGTTATTGAAAACCGCCTTTTCGGTAACGTTGGGGTTATGGGCGCATATAAATAGACCCACATACACGTCATCGCCCAGTTCAACATCACTAATCTCCTGCGAAACAAACAAGTCGCCCTTGCGCGCGACAGACATGGTATACGTATTTCCTTTTCTTTCAAGCTGGATAACATCTGCCGCGGTAAGCTCAAATTTCTTTTCGTCGGTTACGCCACCCCTGGTTTTGCGGAATTGTAAAGACGTTAACCCCGCTCCATGGACCACCGCGCTTACGTGTTTTGAATTCGAATCGAGGGATGAGCGCACCATCCACCCTATTTTGCGATGCTCCTCTACCCCTTTGCCGATAAAGGCTGCGTTGGTGCGCAATATAAAGTCGCCCTTCATCTTTTTCCAGATGAAATGGAACTCATCGTGCGTGGCCCAAATATTTGTTCCGGAGCCAGACAATGCGTACTGCTGCGATCTGCTGTCGTAACTCCCCGTACCGGGATGTTTTACCACGCCTATGTCATCCTGTCCGTCAAAAATTCCGACGGGGTTTTGTTGTGCAGCTGCTTTGTTGCTAACAGCAGCTATCGCGGTGATCAAAAAAAACAGGCAAACGATCTTTCGGGTCATTAGGCTGGTTGGGTTTATTAATAAGTAATTGGTTTACTAAGGTAAATAAATCATTTATAAATAAAACAGTAAATTTTATAAGATCAGCGCCGGGTAATCGCTTTTAAACCAGGAGGCTCCCATGGAGCCCTTAAAACAAGGCAATATATTGCTATAAACACGTAGTTCCGCTGGAACTATTGCGACTTTCAATTAATGATTCTCGCAAAGCCGCATGTTTATAGCATAGATAAACAGGCCCCACCTTCTTCGTTAAAGAAAACGACAAAGTAGTTCCGCTGTGAGTATTGCGACTTTCAGTCCATGACTCTCGCCGAGTCGCACGTTTATAGCATAAATCACGTTTATAGCATAAATAAAGCAGCCGATGGCTCCACAGGAGCCTCATGATAACCGTTAATTTTAAACGCAATTTCCCGGAGATCCATTCAGCCTGTACATGCAGCTAATAACCGGCTTAAACAAAAAAGCCCCGGTTTCCCGGAGCTTTTTGTGTTACAAACACTGTTAGTCTTCTTTTTCAACTTTCTTTTTGTGCTTAACCTTGTAGCCGCTGTAATGCTTGTGCTTACTAAACAGGTTATGCGCTTTTTGGGAGACAGTTGACGTGTGTCTTATTTTATCCTTTTTTTCAACAACGTGTTGGCCAAATGCAGTCACCGCAATTGTACAAACTAGTAAAAACGCAATTAATTTTTTCATGATACGATTAGTTTTTTTATTACATAACCTTCTGACTACTAAAATGTTTTACCAGGTCCGTTATTTATTTACCAGACCATCATGCAAGATTCAAAAGCTACCCTGAACCTTATGCGTAAGCTTTAATCAATGGCAGGTTAAAATAGAATGTGCTCCCTTTGCCCGGGGCCGATTCCACTTTTAATTTCCCGCCGTTCAGCTCAACCAATTCCTTACACAGAAGCAGGCCGATCCCGGTGCCCAACTCGCCGTAGGTGCCTTCGTGTGAAAAATGTGTATGAATATGAAATAGTTTATCGAGCTCATCGGCTGTCATGCCCCTTCCATTGTCGCTTACGCTGATTATTAACCCCTTATTTTCCACCACCGTTGACAGGGTCACTGTCCCGTTTTCGGCGGTAAATTTAATGGCGTTGCTTACCAGGTTACGCAATATCACTTTGAGGTGATTTTCGTCGGCGGTGACTGACTGGCCCGGATACGCGCTATTAATAAATTCGATGTTTTTTTGCTGCAAGGCGTGCTTAAATGTTTGTTCCATTTCAACACCAAGTAAAAACACGTCGACATTTGAAGCATGAATCCCTTTTCCCTTTACCTGGTTGCCGGCCCACTCGAGTAAGTTGTACAGGGTAAATTCAGCGCCTTTAACAATCGGGTTAATATTTTTCATCAGTCCATTAACGTCGGAAGCTGACAGGTCGCCGCCTTCGAACATTTCGACCATATTGCTCAAATTAGCTATCGGCGTTCGCAAATCGTGGGCAATTACGGTCAGTAATTTATCTTTAAGGTTATTGGCCATTTCGAGGTTAGCGGTTTGCAGCTCGATGAGGTGTTTTTGATCCAGCAGCGCTTTATGCTGCTCCTGTAATTTATTGCTGAGCATTTTTTTTTGTTTATAGAAGTAATAGGTGGCAAACAGGATAACCGTTACTATAAAAAGCGATGAAATTAATATCAGGATCAACTCCTGCTGCGATTTTATCTTTGCTTTGTTTTCCTGATCATTTAGCTCGATTAGCACAGCATTATTCATCCTGGAACTAAATTCAAAATAATTTTTTATAAGCTGAGTTGTTTTAAGCTTTTCGGCAGCGCTTAAGCTGTCCTGCAAAAAATTATATTTTTTTTGGTAGACCAGGGCTTGTTTTAAATTGCCTTTCAGCTCGAACGAATTGATGAGCTGCTTGTACGCCAACGTCCTCGCGTCGACAAAACCGATACTATCGGCCAGTGCTATACATTTTTGGGCATAGTTAATAGCCAGATCAAAATTTTTCAGCTCATTATTAATATAAGCGTATTCGGCAAGGGTTTTAGCACGCAGCCGCCTGTTAACCGTTTGAATGCTCATCGTGTATGCCGTATCATCATATTTAAGAGCGGTCGCATAATTTTTTTTACCCGTGTAAATAGCTGCTAAACGACCATACAAAATTGCGATATTAAGATGTACTCCGAGCCCTTTTTCGAGCTGAAGGGAGCGCGTTGCCGCCATCAGCGCCCGATCATATTGTTTTAGCGCACAATAAACATAAGCTCTTTCGCCGTAGACTTCGGCGCGGGCACCCACATCGGCCCCGGCATAATGGGAGGCTGTATCAAGGCAATGCAAGGCCTGGTTATAATTTTGCAAATCGGCATAAGTACGCCCCGTTGCCATGTAGTAATCCGCAGCATCCAACGGCTTATCTTTCGGCAAATACTTTAACGCGCTATTAAGGTAAAATAAGCTGATAGCGTAATAAGACTGCGCCCAGTAAACGTGGCCAATATTATAAAAGCTTTGCGCTTCACCGGCGGCATATCCGTATTTTTGGGCAAGCAGGAGCGCATTTTCGGCTAACTTACGTGCCGAGTCAGGTGTGCGGAGAAGAATTGAATCTGAAATTCTATTTAAACGGTTAATCCTGGCTTCAATGGCAGGCGTTACTTTTGAAACAGAATGCCCGGATTGCTTTTGAGCGTATGAATCCCGGGTTATTAATATGAGTAATATTACCAGGACTCTCCTCATTTTACTTCGACTTGCTAATATAAAAATAAAGTTTGAATTTTTTTCATAAAAGTACTGATTAAGTGAATGTTGTGTTTGGTAAAAAGGGGAATAATTTGAAAATAAGACGTTGCACGGCACGAGTTTTCTTGAAATTTTCGGCCGCATTGCCTATATTGGCCTAAACTATTCGTGTGAAAAATAATTTCTTCTTACTTATCGCTTTTCTTTATTCAATAAATTGTTTCGCACAGGAAACAGTTAGAAAAAGCAACCGGCTTTCAGATTCAGTGATTGAAAAGTTCAGCGTGCTGAAATCTGACCGGGAAACGAAAAGCGGGCTGTATAGCGCTCTTTTCCGACGCAAAACAGTAATTGCCGATGGGAACTATACGAACGGAAAAAAAACCGGCATCTGGAATTTTTACGATACCGATGGAAAACTATCCCAAACTTTTAATTATGATACGAATTCATTTTCCTATGTCGCACGCCTGGATACCGGTTCGGATCTTCTATTCATGTTTGATGAAAAATTAAAAAAAACAGATACTGTTACAAGGCCGCTGAAGATTGGCGAACCTTATTATGGTTATATACCCTATGTAACCACGTTCAGACTGCCGTTTGAGACGTTTGATGTGAATACGGATCTGTTTGACGCTGCGGTAGAATTATTAATAAGCCCGATGGGCAGGCTTGCCGAATATAAGGTGCACCTTGTTTCGCCTTTTTATCAATACGATCATACCATTAGCCTCGACGTAAACCTGTTTAGCGAGGAAGACAAAACGTTTGTACCGGCCACGTTAAACCACAAGCCTATCCTTTCCAGGATAATTATAAAGTGCTTCGTTACCAGCAAGGGGCTTGATTTTTATTAAGCAACAAAAAAGCCTCATTCCGAATGAGGCTGCGCAGCTTTATTGCTAACTTGTTAATGGTGATGGTGGCCATCGGGGCCGTGGGCATGGCCGTGCGACAACTCTTCGGGGGTTGCCGGGCGCACGTTCAGGATACTTCCTTTAAAGTGCAGCTCCTGCCCCGCCATGGGGTGGTTAAGGTCGACAATTACCGCATCTTCGGCAACAGATATCACCTGGCCCTGGAAGCGGTTGCCATTGTTATCCTGCAATGGCACGATGCTGCCTATTTCGGGAATATCAGCGCCGTTAAACATTTCTTTTGGCAGGTTAGCAACGGCTTCCTCATCATAATTGCCATAGGCATCCTCGGCCGGCAGGCGAAATTCATAAGAATCGCCGGTAGATAAACCGGCCAGGTTCTCCTCGAACCTGGGGAGCATTTGGCCGGCTCCATATAAAAAAGTTAGCGGTTGTTCTTCGGTTGCCGTTTCCTGTAAAACTTCAGAGCCGTCTTCCTGGTCAACATACAAATCGTATGTTAATGATACTACATGCCGGGGGTTAATTTTCATGGGTGTGTGTTTTGTTATTAATTATATTGGCCCTTGATTTGTTTGATTCAGGGGGTAAAAGCCCAACGTATCAGCAGTTACCTCAACTATAATATCAGCAAATTAGCGCCGGATTTGTTTTAAAGCATCGGCGATATTGTTGGCTGGCAATCCGCAGGTTTTATCTTTGCAAATAAATATTTGCGTACCGGCGCCAAACTTCCCTTGCAGCAAAGGTAAACTTCCTTCAGCGCCGCCCAGGATAATTTTATTAGGGATGTAATAATTTTCGATTTCCTTACGGCGATCGTGGGTGTTTGCGCCCGTTATCGCAATCTCGTACGTACCAAATATTTCTTCCATCAGCAGCATAACCCAGTTGGAATAAGAAGATCCATATTTAGCCATATGCGGCATGATATTGCGCAGCAGCTGGGCCGATATTTGCACGTAAGGTTCATGATAGAACAACAAGCCTAATTTTTTAAGATTGTTTGCCATTACGGAGTTTGAGGACGGAATTACCCCATCCATGATCTCGGATTTTCGGGCTATGAGCTTGTCATCATCACTGCCGGTGTAATAAAAAATTCCTCCATCCCGGTCATAGTAATGTTTAATGGCGTTATCGGCCAGTTTCCGGGCATGATGCAGCCATTGCTCATCGAACGTGACCTGATACAGGGCTATAAATGCATTAATCACATTGGCATAGTCGTCAAGAAAGGCCAGGGGCTTGTGCGCATCCGTGTCCGCTTTCTCCTGATCGCTATCAGCAGAAATAAGGTTCCTGTTTTTGTCGTAAGTGCGCGTTATTCTTGCTTTGGCGTCAATAAGGCTATTCAAAATAAAACCGGCATTTTTTAAAGCCAGGTCAAGATACCCCGCCTTATTAAAGGCACGATAGGCATCGCACAATCCTTTAAGCATTAACCCGTTCCACGAGGCGAGGATTTTGCTATCCAGGCCCGGACGGACGCGCCTGCTGCGCGCTTCGAACACTTTTTTACGGGATGCTTCGATCTTTTCGCGCAATTGATCAGCCTGCAAACCTAATGCCGCGGCAAGTTCCCCGTCGCTCCCGGCGCGAAAAAGCACATTGGATTGTTCTTCTTCCCAGTTGCCTTCATCGGTAACGTGGAAGTAAATGCAAAACAGGTCAGCATCCGCACCCAATATCTCTTCGATCTGCGGTTTGGCGAATATGTAAAATTTGCCCTCCACACCCTCGCTGTCGGCGTCAAGCGCCGAATAAAAGCCAAATTCGGGTGAGGTTAATTCGCGTAAGCAAAAGGTTATGGTCTCATCAACTATCCTTTTATACAGCGGGTTTTTATCCCAGGTATAGGCTTCTGAATAAAGCGTTATCAGCTGGGCGTTATCGTACAGCATTTTTTCAAAATGCGGAAGGTGCCAGCGGTCATCAACCGAATAGCGCGCCAAACCGCCACCTATATGATCGTAGATACCACCCATTGCCATTTTGTTAAGGGTGAGTTTTACCTGCCCGGCAACGTTGTCGTCGCTTGCTAAGTGTGCATACCGCATTAAACATTGCCAATTATTGGGCATTGGAAATTTAGGCGCCGAGCCCAAACCGCCTTCTGCTTTGTCGAAATACTTTTTCCAGTTATTTATGATAACTTCAAGATCGTCCCTGGTGTATTTCTGTTCATGGTTTATAAAACCGACCGATTCATATTGCCGGACGCCATCCGTCAGTCTCACCGCGTATTCTTCTGCTTCAGCCGGTTTATTTTTATAAAAATCGGCGAGATTAAAAAGCAGGCCTACCCAATCGTTTTTTCGAAAATAGGTGCCGCCGTAAATCGGCCGCTGGTCCGGCAGGCAAATGCAATTTAAAGGCCAGCCGCCGCGGCCGGTCATGAGCTGGACGGCGCTCATATACACCTGGTCGACATCAGGCCGTTCTTCCCGGTCGACTTTAATGCAAACAAAGTATTCGTTCATCACAGCCGCCACCTGCTCATCTTCAAAGCTCTCGTGCTCCATTACGTGGCACCAATGGCAGGCCGAATAGCCGACGCTTACCAGGATGAGTTTGTTTTCGTGCTTTGCCTTTTGCAATGCTTCTTGTCCCCAAGGATACCAGTTAACCGGGTTACCGGCATGCTGCAGCAGGTATGGGGATGTTGAACTGGAGAGACGATTCATAGCAGATATTAAACGCTAAAGTGTAAATATGATGAAGATAATTTAGCCGGGCGGGTGGATGGCTGATTTGTATGGGATATGCTCAAAAAATTAAAGGCTCCTGACGATTATCCCAAAAACAGACTATTAAAATTGTGTTGTTGTTAATCTTGTATAACATAGAGCAATTTTTGTGAAGAAGACATCTTCTAATTTGCATATTTTCATACACAATAGGGAATATGTCGGGTGTTATTGAGATTATATCAAGGCTTTTTGATATTTTATTTTCAAATTTAGTAACAAATTTATCGCCCCATCTGTTGCGAAGCTGAGTAATGACTGCGTCAAATGTTTCTTCGGCTTCGGGAGTCAGTTTAATTTCAAAGCTCATTTTTTTGAAAAATGCTTTTCTTTGAACCGCTGAAACGATATGGACCGACCGTTCTCAAATTGTTCAATGCTTTTCTCAATACTCTTCAATACATGAGCGGGAAGTGTTTCGGGCCGAGATTCAAATGGAACTTTTAAGGCCTTTAGAACCGCTGTGACTGTTTCCAATTGCTCTGCATTTTCGGGGTGTACCACTAATGATTCCATATAACAAAAATATACTTCTGTGCTTACACTTCAAACATATTTGGAATATTACATTTCCGATTATTTAGCAAACAACCGATTATCGGATCTATTAGCCTGATTTGCAACGCCACGCCGCAATTCTACCATCCAATACAAATTATCAAATTCATAATTAATTTGATTAATTTGGCGCTCAAAATATTAAATCATTAATGACCATGCTTTATTCAAAACTAAATTATGTATTAGCGGGATTAGGGATGCTCCTGGTAACAGCAACTGCAACAGCGCAAACAGGCGCCGACTCGATCAAATATAACCACAACGAGGTTTTCGGGCCTATTACCTGGCCGGTTACCACAGGCGGTACCCGCTCGGCAAACGGACAGCCCGGCCATAATTACTGGCAAAACCGTGCCGACTACCAGATCAGGGCGGCCCTGAACGAAGGCACCTCGGATACCACGGTTACGGGTGAAGTGACTATATCGTACACGAATAATAGCCCCGATAACCTGGATTATTTGTGGCTGCAGCTGGATCAAAACCTGTTCAGGCCGGACTCGCGCGGTGCGGCTACCGTACCCATCGGCGGCGACAGGTTTGATGTGAAGGGATTTAACCGCGGCGGATACCAGATCGAATCGGTTTCGGTTACTTACAAAGGACAGACCTATAAAGTTGAGCCGGTAATTACCGATGCGCGTATGCAGCTGCGTTTGAAAACGCCCATGGGTGCACGGGGCGAAAAAGTTGCTGTGAAAGTTAATTACAGCTTTTCGGTACCATTTTACGGCGCCGACCGAATGGGCCGGAAGAAGTTTAAGGACGGTTATGTTTATGAAATAGCCCAGTGGTACCCGCGTATGTGCGTGTACGACGACGTTGAGGGATGGAACACGCTGCCTTATATGGGCCTTGGCGAGTTTTATTGCGATTACGGTGATTTTGACTACTATATAACTGCCCCTGCGAATATGACGGTGGTTGGCTCGGGTGACCTGGAAAACGGGGCGCAAGTGCTTACTGCCACACAACAACACCGGCTGGCCGAAGCACGTACCAGCGACAAGACGGTAATGATCATTAAACCTGAAGAGATCAACAGCGAAAGCACCCACCCGTTTAAAGGAACACGCACCTGGCATTTTAAGATGCTGAATACGCGTGATGTATCGTGGGCCGCATCGAAAGCATTTATCTGGGACGCAGCCAGGGTGAATTTCCCATCCGGCCGAAAGGGCATAGCCATGAGCACCTACCCGGTTGAAAGCTCGGGCCATGACTCATGGGGGCGCTCGACCGAATACCTGAAATATAGCATGGAGATCTATTCGGATAAATATTTCGAATACCCGTGGAACTCGGCGGTAAGCGTATCGGGCGTGGCATTGGGCATGGAATACCCGGGCATTATTTTCTGCTTAAGCAATTTAAAGAATGGCGGCCTTTGGGGCGACATAACCCACGAAATAGGGCACAACTGGTTCCCGATGATCGTAGGCTCGAACGAGCGGAAGTACATGTGGATGGATGAGGGTTTTAATACCTTTATCAATGAATACTCTACCGAAAAATTTAATAACGGCGAATACTATAATGCGAAGAACCGGCCGGCAAATGGCATTGCCCGGCTGATGCTGAACGAAAAGGACCCGCTGATGGTGGCCCCGGAAGCGCAAAATGAATACGGCCAGTATTATGTAAAAACCTCGATGGGGCTTGATATCCTGCGCAACGTGGTGCTTGGGCCTGATCGTTTTGACTACGCGTTTCATGAATATATTAAACATTGGGCATTTAAGCATCCGCTGCCCTACGACTTTTTCAGGGTGATGAACGATGCCGCGGGCGAGGACCTGAACTGGTTCTTTCAGCCATGGTTTTTTACCACCTGGAAGCTTGACCAGGCGATACAAGGCGTTAAATATCCAAAAGGCGATGCCAACGGCGCACGGATTACGCTGATAAACAAGGATAAATTAGCGATGCCGGTTGATCTGAAGATCACCCAGGTGAATGGCAAATCGGAGGTGCTGCACCTGCCCGTGAATATCTGGCAACGCGGCGGAACATGGACATTTATGTACCCATCGACCTCTGCCATCCAGTCGATGGAGATCGATCCCGACCACCAGCTGCCGGATGTTGACCGGAAGAACAATGTGTGGAACGGGAAGTGAGAGGTGAAACCTGCCGGCAGGCAGGGGTTAAAGGCGAAAGGTGAAAGGTTGACTATGCCTAAATAAGGTTGACTTTTTAGCATTTAATTTAGGAGGCCCGGCTTGTTGAAAGTCGGGCCTCTTTTGTTTCAGGCATAAATTTTGGAAAAATTAAGCGTCCGCTATTTGAGCATTATTGACCTAATTACAAGCCGCCAAAAAGCCATGCGCGGCCTAACAAAAACCGTGCAGAACGGATGGACACATTTGCCGATCGGTATAAAATGTCGTTTTTGAGTCAAATAACCGATTAAAAATATTTCTTTCAAAAATATTTAAAATAATTTTTAAGAAAATAAACTTTTTTCTTTTATGTTTGTGTCGATTTGATTTAAATTATTTTCTTAACAATTAAAAAAGACCCTAATGAAGAGAAAACTATTGTCCCTTGTGGCAGGCGTATGCACCTTGTATTCCTGCTCGAAAACCGACATCACTCCACAAACCACCCAACTCGAAAGTTCAGTTCATTTTGTTTCCAAAGCACGGAGCGTAGTATCCTACACTTCTTCGGCTCCCATCAATTTAAATGGCGCCCACGATATTACCATCAGCGGGCAAGCCATTAGCGGCGGCTCGGTTCCGGCCATTACGTTATCTAATTGCTATAACGTGCACATTACACAAAATAACCTGGGCAACTCGACCGGGGTGGGCGTTTATCTTTATCACTGTTATAATATTACTGTCGATTATAATTACATTCATAATGTATCCACCGGCGTGTATGTAGACCACCCTACCGGCGGCGGCACCATGGTAAATAACAACCAGATTTTAAATATGAACGGGCCCGGACCGCGCGGCCAGTTTGTACAGTTTAACACCGTAAACGGCGCGGGCAACCAAATTGAATACAACAAGTGCGAAAATATTGCGGGACAAAGCTCAAGCCAGGAAGGCATTAATGTTTATATGAGCAACGGCACGGCCTCAAGCCCTATCCAGGTTGTGGGCAACTGGATCCGCGGCGGCGGCCCGGGCAATGCCAGCGGCGGTATCCAGCTCGGCGACACCGGCGGATCTTACGAAACTGCTTCGGATAACATTATTGTTAATCCCGGGCAAATGGGTCTTTCCATTTCGGGCGGCGATCATATTTCCTTTATCAATAATACGGTTTATGCATCCGCCCAGTATTTTACCAACGTTGGCGTAGTCGTGTGGGGACAGGCCGGGTATACCGTTACCAATCCTACTATAAGCGGAAACAAGATAAAATTCGTCAACTCGGCCAATGCTGAGAACGACAACTGGATAGCCGGAGGTAACCCTACCCCGTCGGGCTGGAGCAGCAACACATGGAACGCCGGTATCGATGCGTCGATATTGCCGGCTACTCTAATTTCGCCAAACGCCGCCACCGTGCCTTTGCAGGTACCGGGATCCGCGCCTGCGTCCTCGCCAGGTACTGCTGCCGCATCGACAGGCGGAACGGCACCCATCAACTGGACGGGAAGAAACAACGTTACGATAAGCAACCTGACCATTACAGGTGGAAGCGTACCGTGCATTAAGCTAACCAATTGCAATAACGTTTATATCACGGCGTGCAACCTCAGCGGCTCGACCAATGTGGGCATTGAGCTGGACAACTGCTCGAACGTGACCATAGAAAAAAATAACATTTTCAATGTGGCCGCGGGCGTGGTTGCCAACGGCTGTACCGGCGGCATTAACGTGTTTACCAACCAAATGGAAAACATGCAGGGGCAGGTTGCCGGCGGCGCGTTTGTTCAATTCGTAAACGTAAGCGGCGGCAATAATAACATCAGCTACAATAAGATGCAGAACGTTATGGGACAAAGCAACCCGCAGCGCGCCATCGATATCGTTAGCAGTAATGGCACTCCATCAAGCCCTATTACGCTCGATCAAAACCAGATCAGGGGCGGCGGGCCTAACAGCTCGGGCGGCGGTATCATGCTGGGCAGCGGCGGCGGCTCTTACCAGGTGGCAAAGAATAATATCTTAGCAGACCCGGGCCAGTTTGGGATGGCTATATCCGGCGGCAGCAGTATTTCGATTACAAACAATACGGTATATGCCAAACAGCAATCGTTTACCAACGTAGGGATCTATGTATGGAGCCAAAGCGGGCAAATAAGCAACAGTAGCGTAAGCGGCAACCAGGTGAACTTTACCAACAGCAGCAATTATGTAAACGGCAGCTGGCTGGCCTCGGGCGAGGCGACACCTTCGGGATGGGGCTCAAACAACTGGAGCGCCAACATCAGCGAATCGGTGTTGCCCACTACGCTGGTTTCGTTATAAGCTGAAAGGCGAAAGCTGAAAGGCGAAAGGCGAAAGCTGAAAGGCGAAAGCTGAAAGGCAACAAAAAACCCGGTTTGAAAAGGCCGGGTTTTTTTATTGCCGATAATGTAACTTGCGTTACCGTTATTTCGGATGTGGGATGTTCAATTTCGAATTTATAAATTGGGCGTCTGGTTTAAAACTTTTAGACTTTGTTATGTTTCGTGGTTCATTAATCGTCGCAATAGCTGTTTTTTTTGCATTTAGCGCACTCGCGCAGCGTCCCGTTAAAAACAAACCGGACAATTCCGGCACGATCCGTCCTGTGGGCATCGTGAAAAATATTTCCGATTCGGCGCTGCTGGATATCGTGCAGCGGCAAACGTTCAGGTATTTCTGGAATTTTGGTCACCCGGTTAGCGGGCTGGCGCGTGAAAGGGATAATACCGTAAAGGCGGATTACTACTGGGACTATATCAACGAGGCCGACGGCGCGCCGAATTTTAGCAAGGGCACTTTCGGGCCGGAAGCCTGCGCGATCGGCGGGTCGGGGTTTGGGATATTATCGACCATCGTAGCGGTTAACCGCAGCTGGATAGGCCGGGATACGGCTTTAAGGCGTTTGGTGAAGATCGTTGATTTTTTGATCAAAGCGGATTGCTATCATGGCATTTACCCCCATTTTATGAATGGCGCCACGGGCAAAACCATCCCCTTTGGCCGGCTGGACGACGGCGCAGACATCGTGGAAACATCCTATCTTTTTATGGGGCTGCTAACCGCGCGGCAATATTTTAACGGCGATACGCCGCTCGAAAAATATTTCAGGAACCGGGTAAATGAGATGTGGAGCGATGCCGACTGGAACTGGCACAGCAAGGGCGATAACGAGCATTTGTACTGGCACTGGAGCCCGACCAATGATTTCGACATGAATTTCCCGGTGTTTGGTTACGATGAGGCGCTCATCACGTATATCGTTGCCGCATCGTCGCCAAATCACGGTATTTCAAAAGAGCTGTATGAAAACTCGTGGGTAAAAGGCAGCGGCTGGAAGAACGGGAAATCATACTATGGCTATACCTTGCCCCTGGGAAACTATGACGGCGGCGGCCCGCTGTTTTTTGAACAATATACCTATATGGGCATTGATCCTAACGGGCTGAAAGACGATCACGGTATCGACTATGCCGAGCAAACTAAAAATCATACGCTGATCAACCGGGCGTATTGCATCGAGAATCCTAAAAAATACAAGGACTATGGCGCAAACTGCTGGGGCCTTACCGCGGGCGACAGCTTTAAAGGCTATGTGGCCCATTGCCCCGAAGATGACCGTGGCGTTATACAGCCCACGGCAGCGCTTTCTTCCTTCCCCTATACACCCGAATACTCCATGCAGGCATTAAAACACTTCTATTACGATTTAGGCGACAAGATATGGGGCGAATACGGCTTTGCCGACGGCTTTAGCGAAACGCATAACTGGTATGCCAAAACCCACCTGGCTATTGATGAGGGCCCCATCGTGGTGATGATAGAGAACTACCGCAGCGGCCTGATATGGAAACTGTTTATGAGCTGTCCTGAGATCAATGCCGGGCTGAAAAAGTTAGGGTTTGTAAGGAAGTAGCCAGGGGCAATTACGGTTTTCTTTTGGCAGGCGGCACGCCCTGTGCTTTTACCTGTTCGGTCAGGTCCATCGCGGTACCAAGCACGTAAACTACCTGACCGTTCTCGTCAATGATCGGGTCGAAGGTGCTTGACCACCATTTGCTTTGTAACCGGGTGAGCGATGTGGTAGGCATAGGCGGGAATCACCACTCTCTTTTTGGTTTCGATGCACTGAAGTATAGCTTTAAGAGTAGTTATTGCCCCTTTGGGGCGGTCGGGGCGGTCGGGAAAAATAGTAAACGCGCTTTTACCAACCATATCAGCCCGTTGCAGGCCGGTAAACCGCAGGTATGCATCGCTGACCATCTCAATGGTGAAAACCGGAGCATCGGCCCTCATGAGAAGGCAGGGCGCAGATTTCTCAAATATCTGCAGTAAAAATTTTTCGGGGATAGCGGACATGGCAAATTGAAAATGATCGTAAGTAAAAATATCATTTTTTTTAAATATTTATTCTTTCGTTAATTTTTTCTGACGGGACCGATCAACCTGGCTTGTTAGTTATAAGACCAGTAACGGCAAGAAAATAAAGAAAATTTTAAAACTTACGCCTGGAATTACAACCAAAATGAATATCATTACGTAACTCATTGAAAAAGTTGCGACAATGAAAAAAATATGGTTTTTTATAATTGGCTGTTGTTTTTTATGTGCCTGCAGCAAAAATTCAAACCCAGTACCTAAACCGCCTCAAAAACCATTGGAAATTGTTATCAGTAATATCACCTCAACGTTAACTATTTACAGCTTTTCGGTCGTCAACCCATCTTCAGTTAAATTAATAGACATCTACTCGCAGGTTGAAAATAAAACTTATACCATAAATGTGAGCTCCGGGGATATCCTTAAAATAAATTATTTCCTCGAACTCGAGGGCCCCAAACCTCCGACGAACCCGGTGATCTCATTTATCTACGACGGCGTAACCATGGCCAGCGTAACTAATGATTCGGGCATCGTATCCGGCGCGAAATACATCGTTATTCCATAATTGGTGACGAAGTCCCTAGTGCGCCGGGATGATAAGATGACGGGATTGCGGTTTGGCCTCACCTAAATCCCTGCCTGCGGCAGGCAGGCTCTGCAACCGCGTGCTGCCATAGCTTTAGCGGTGGCGCAAGGAGAGGCTTTTCGAATTTTCTTTAATTCGTGATGTTTCCTGGCTGCCTGATCTTCGCGATCGAGAGCTTTTTAATTTAACTATGCAAACTGGCCGAAGAAACAGCCCCCTTCTAAGTCTCCCCCGGTTGGGGGAGACTTTTGCGTTATGGTATACCTGCAAGTTACCTGACTGCTTGATTTAATTATGCAAACTGGCCAAAGTGCCAGAGTATTCCTGAGGGGTCGAGCAGGAAACATTCGCGTCCCCAATCATTTACCCGTATGGGGACGAGCTTTACCTTTTTATATTTCGCGGGCAGGTCCAACACCAGCAACTCGTCGTAATAACGGTTAACGTCGTCGACTTCCAAAAAAACCATCGTATTATCCACCCAGTCGCGCACGTAGGCGTCCTGCAAATAAAAGGCGAGCTCGCCTGTTTTGAAAAGCGACATATTATTGCCAAGCACGCGCTCTTCAAAACCGAGGTCGCGGTAAAAGCTGCGCGACAGCTCAAAGTCTTTAGCACCGATGAACGGCCGGATCGATTTAGCTTTGTGTTCCACGGTATTGTTTTAATAGAGAACTCAAACTTAATATTTTCGGAGTGAATTATCCCGGCCTTGTTGGCGATAATCCCCAACGAGGGCAAGGGTATTTATTTTTTTATGAGCTAAGCACCTTAAACATCCCCAAACGACACCCAAACAGTACTCAAAAATGGCTTGCCAAAGAGCCTGCACTGCTGACGATCGCAGAGCGGCACGGGAACGCAACGCGTGGCGGCCTTTGCCCGTCACGCTAAAGGCCAGATTAGGCAGAAACAAGGCGGAATATTATATTTTTTCGCCTTTTATCAGGACCACAGTCTTTATCGATTGTTCCTTGAGATGCAGAAATTGTTTGCGCTCTTCATCGCGCATAAAATTTTCGAAGTCGTTGTCTGTCGCAAATTCCACCAGGTGAACTTCGTAGGGCTTTTCGGTATTTGCTTCAACTACCGACGCCTCGTTCGGCCGTAGCCGCAACAGGAGCCGGCCATTATATTTTTTGATGATCGGGATGGCTACATCTTCAAACTGGTGAAAGACGTGCTGCTGTCCTTCTTTTATATAGATAAGCTGAGTTACGTAGATCATGTGCGGAAGTTTGATAAATTCCGGTGTACGCCTGCCGGAACGAATCAGCGACAAGCTACGAATTATTTTTATTGTGTTGCCGCCTATGCAGAAAAAACCTCGCAAGCCTTTTTACCTGGCATGAAAAGCACAGCCTGAGCGGCACTATGCGACCTTCCAGAAATCGGAAACGTCGATCACACTTAAAATTGTGTTCGCATGTTCGGTACACGCTATTTGAAAAGCTTTGCAACAGGCGGTTACGGAAATTTCCCTGGTGCGCGCGTCAACGGTGGGGCCAACCGCATGTACCGGGCATTTCTTTTTCTCAATGATGATCTTCACTACTTCCCTTACTCTCATTGCATAAGTTTTTATTTACTACAAACGAAATAAATAATAGTTTTAGTTAAATAAAAATAACCTCATACATCCTTTGTTAATTTTTAAAATACCGTGAAATCACCTGTTGCATATTAAAGAATTCTGACGCATCTTTACATAACTGTTAAATGCTGCCAGGCATTTGCAGGGAAGTTTACAACCTAAACCCAAAACGATATGAAAATCTCAGCACTTGACGAAAGCGGCACCCCGGTTGACTGGTGGTTTATTTACAAGGTCCCCGAACTTGGCAAAGGCCCCAATAACGATGCGGCCACGGGTTATGAATATGTTTATTACGACTCAAAGATCGATAAAAACCCGCCGGCAACAAGGGTGGTGGCGAAATCGCCCTATGTCCTTAACAGCGACCAGGGGGCGCTTAACCTGACACTCGATTCGGTGTTTAAAAATTTCAAAAATCCATCGCCAACCACCGGCTGGATATTGTATAACGATGAAATGCCTCTCGATATAGGCCGGCATGATAACGGAGCAAAAGGGCATACCAAGGGTGTGCTCGCATTTGATACCGACACGCAGACCGCATTCTGGCTGCTTCACTCCTGGCCAAAATTTGCCGATCCGGGCGCCAAAACCGACCCTACGCCGCAATACGGACAAACTTACCTGTGTGTTTCGCTGGACCTTAAAACCGCGGGCGCTGTCGCTAAAATGATGGCTGACCACCAGGAGCCGCAGCTATACGGTCAGAATACGGCGAACCTGCCAAAAACCGACCCGCTGTATATACTGACACAGCCGCTGGCCTCGGCCCCTGCCCCGCTTGCTGATATGATCCAGCTAAATACGATCGGCAATATGCCGTTCAGCGTGATCGCCAAGAACCGGGAATGGAATGACGATTTCTGGAACGACCTGGTTGGGCCGAAATTAAAAGACGACATGGATGATGAAACATGGATACGCGGCAAAATTCCGCCCCAGCCGGATAGCGACGGTATCCACAAAACGTTTGATATCAAATATATTAACCTGGGCCCGCTGGGCGCGCACTGGGCCTGGCCCGAAACGCACGATCATGCCAAATGGGGCATTACCCTTCACGAACAATGGATATGCGTGGGCGATATTAACCGGATGGTTTCCCAGCGCAAACGCGGCGGGGGCTGTATCGCGTTCCAAAACGCGACCTTGTGGTCGGCGCTGTCAAGAACGACGCTTGTTTTGGCGCCGCCGGGAACTACGCGGGCCGAGGCCCACACCATCATGATTCAGAAAACGCATGATAAAACGGCAGAGGCGCCGTTAAAGGTAACGGGGGGCGGTACGGCGTAGGCAGTCCGCCGAAGCGTCGACGCTTCACCCGGCCGGGACCGAGGGAAAAAACAACGTCACTTTTGAGACGTATGGCTTTGGAGCGGACGCCGCCCATGCGCCGTTTGAAAACGATACACCCGAAAAGCGCTTTTATAACCGGAGGGTGATCATCGATATTATCCCTGTTAAGTAACGAGTTTAACAATTGAATTACCTATAAAGGAGTGGCGGGAGCTGCTCCTTTTTAGGTACCATATCAATAGTTATGATATTTCAAACCTGTGCGGTTCGTTCTGCAATTCACTTAGGGTACCTAACCCCCTTTGACCTCGCCGATTCATTTTCCTGCAAGTCAACGGCACTAACGGTGTAAATACCGCTTTTCAATTTTGACCAGTCCACAGGTGTCCAATGGGATAATGGCGTAAATGCAACACGCTTTCCATCCAGGAAAATGTTGTAACCCATAACATGCCGGTTATCCGCCGATGCATCCCACCTAAGCTCATTATTGTAAAAGCGAATTTTTGCGGGCACCGTAGGCGCCACTTTATCGGGGTTTAACTGGTTGATGCAATTGGTAAACGCGCGGAAACAATGGTAGGTGCCTTTCCATATCTGGCCCTTTAAAGCAGTTTTATATTGCGGCTGCTTATCCAAACCACCCTGGTACCAGTCGCCGTGCTCATGGTCAATCAGGTAAGTTTTTGTGTATTGCCATAATTTCTCAAATTTAGCTTCGTAGTGCATGGGATCATCCGGATACTTTTTGGCCATCATAAGCAGGGAATTCAGACCCTCGGCCTGGGCCCACCAATTTTTGGTACCGGCAATAATGGTAATGCCCGGTTTGTCCTTAAAATAATAACCCTCGTCGTAAAAACCGCCCGCTTTATTATCCCAGCCGTTCTTCAGGGCGTCATCGACCATTTTTTTAGCCAGGACCTCCAGCGCGGCGTCACGCCTGATGCCCAGCGTGTGCGACGCCTCCAGCATCAGGTAAGCCGTTTCTACATTATGCCCGAAAGATACATGATCAAGTTCCTTGTGGTACATAACCGATGCCCGCGACGAATCACGATAAGATACCGGCGTCCAGTCGGGTTGAAAGAACAATATCAGGTCGCCTCTGGGGTTTATCTCCTTTTCGCGCAGCAATGCAAGCATTTCGCTAAGCCTCGTCTTTAACAAACTGTCCGGCCAAACGGCGTAAAGCTCCGTTAACGATTCCAGCAGGTGGATCGAAGTATTCTGATCTTTATAACCCGTCTCAGCCCGCGAGTCGATATTGGCCGGTCGCTTTATGGGGGTACCATTCCGCTCCATGTGCTGGTAGTAGCCCTTATAAACAGGGTCGTGGCTATGTTTTTCCAGCCAGTGAAATTCCTTTATCGCCAGGTCCAGGGCGCTGGTATCGCCGGTTGCCCGGTAGTAAGCGGCCAGCGCGTATAGTGCAAATGAGTTCCCATAAGCCTCTTTGGGCGCAAAGTTATTTTGCTTCGGGTTGCCCTGCCTGTCGGTATACGTGTAAAAACCGCCGTATTCTTTATCCCACATCACATTTTTCAGGAATTTATAGCCATTTGCAGCCCCCTTCCTGTAATAAGTAACTGTTGGGAACAGTTCGGCGGCACGGGCGTTGCTCCAAATATGGCGGGCCTGCGTTACAATCATTTTATCCTGGTTGCTGCCAGGCTTAAACTCGTACGTAAATGAACTCAAAAAGCCGCCATATACCGTATCGATCGATGCCGGGTACCATTGCTTCAGCAGCTCATACACCATTGAATATCGCATTTCCTTACAAATAGCGGCGCGGGTTGCTTTTTGAGCGGCGGCGTGCTGGGCTGCGCAAGCCAGCGGGAACAATAAAACTGCAATAAGCCTTGATAGCACTTTCATGTTTATTAACGGTTTATATGCGAACCAACAAATATCAGTGTGTATTTCGCCCTGTCAGCATCTTATCGGCTGCTAAAATCAAAAACAGGTAATCGCTGGTGCCGCCGCCTAACACGTACTCGCCCTGCTGCCACAGGTAAGGGAATTTCAAAAGCTCCGGGAAATCGGGCCGGATAAGCGCAGTTCCCGAACTGGAGCCGCCCGGGATATACGACCAGTCGGCACGGTTAAATCCATAGGCCGGGATCATGCTCTCGGCGCCTACGCCCGAAACAAAGGATGAAGTGTTCGAGCCCGGATGACAGCCTAAAACAAAGTTGATAGCGTTGAGCATGTAATCTTTTGAAAAAATACCGGGGAACGCCTGGTGAAGAAAGTATTGTTTATAACCAAAGTTCTGAATATCCCAGCCCGCGCCCCATATATTGGGCCGGTACGGCACCCCGTAGGGTGTTTTGGCCGCATCGGCTTTTATCCGGGCGTTCAATTTTTGAGCTGCTTCTGTAATCGTTGCCGTGTACCGTTCATTTTTCACCAAAGCCACCGAGCGGGCGGCGAGCCACCCGACATTATTCATCCTCGCGGCAATTTCATTTTGATTGGCCAGCAGGTAATCGGCGTATTGCTTATCGCCCGTGGTTTGCAACAGTTCTACAGCGAGGGCTAACTGGGGTAAGTGAGCTGCATTTTTATTGCGCTGCCATACCGCTGCCGCAATATCCAGCGATTGTTTGGCAAGGGTATCATTAAACCCCTTCATTACGCGGGCGGCTGCGGCCAGCGCCGCGGCGGCTTCCATTTCGCGGCGCGGATTGTCTTCGGTAAAAACCCACCGGTCATCATCGGTACCGGGCAAGCCCGAAGCGGCCGCTTTTTTACCCGGCTGCGGCACAAAAAATTTATTATCGGTAATATTCGCGGGATCGCCCAGGGTAGTATACTGCCGCTTGGTAGGCTCGATAATACCGCGATAAAAACGGCCCATTTCCCTGTACCCTCCCACTATGGTTAACAGCCCATGCTCAATTTGCTGTAAAATGTCGGGTTTGCCGTCGGGCTGGTGTATTTCAACAATATGCGTTAACTGGTCGACCGAGGTGTTGTCATACTGAACGTTAAATTGCTCGTAGGCCAGGGTTAAGCCTTCCACGGTTTCGGCCTGGGATTCGATACGAATGTCAAAGTCGCCCGCATCATGCCAGGCGCCGCGGTTGAGGCCGGGCACGGTCTCGCCTGATTTAAATTTGGTAAGGGTGGAGTGCCCCTGTATGTAGCCGTCAAAATGATTCGAGTCGGTTGGCGCCATGCGCGCGTCATCCATGTGGCATAAGCCGTGCCATACCCTATATTTCTCATTTACCCGCATATGGCACATCTGCACGGGTAAAAAATACTCCAATGTGGGCTGCCAAACATTTCGCTTGTACACATCGGCGCCGATTTGAAAGGGATGCGTTTTTACATCTCCGTATTTCACCAGGTACATTCCCGGTTCCGCTATGGCACTAAAGTCAAATTGAAGGTATTTGTATCGTAAAAAATCGCCCCAAACTTTACCTGTCGCTTTTAATACCACCCGTTCGACGCCATCTTCGCCGATATGGCAAAGCTCAACCGGTAATTTCCGCATATCGTTCCTGTCCAATTCAATAACGGCTATTTTTTGCTGCGCCGGATGATATCCCACCTGCGATACCTGTATAACCGGTTTAGACTGCCAGCCCTCTATAGCGTGCGGTATTACCAGCCATACGATGGCATTTTTTGTCGCCCCCCCGGGTACCAGCGACCGTACCACGAACCAGCCATTGTTGTGCTTTCCGCGACCGTCGAGTAATTGCAGGTTGCCATCGCCCAGGTTCTCAATGGTCATACGCTGGCTTTCCGATTCCGGCGCTACCGTCAATTTTTTACCTTTGGCCATCGGCTCAATCTGCTCTTCGCCATCGGTATCTTTATACATAGGGCCGTTAGGCTGCTGCGGGAAAATGCCGAACTGATTGCCTAAATAGTAGGACTTACCGAACAATGCACCGGGAAACAGTTCCATATTAAAGCCCACTTTGCCTATCCATTCGGCCGGCAGCGGCTTATCCAGGTCGACAATGATCCTGAAACCTTTGCCCGCAGGCTCGATACGACTGGTATAGCTAAAATGCAGATCGGGATAAATAACCGGGTTAAAACCCTTACGGTCGATAGACGAGTCGGGAAACTGCATGTGCACACTTATTTGCTGCTGCTTCCAGTCGACCATATGTTTACCTACTTTGGGTATGGGCTGCCATTGGCCGGGCGTAGGTTCAAGCCTTATATCGCCGTTGGTAGCTACCCGCTGCCCGTTTTGTATAATGCCAACACCGCCCTGGTGGCCCTCGGGATAAAAATCCTGCGCCAGCATTACGTTAACACCCTGGTATTGCAGGTATCCCTGCTTGTTAAGGTACATACCTTTAGGCTTTAGCTGCGCATAGCCTGTAATACATTGCAAAAGAAAGGCTGCGGCAAGCAGCGGAAACAGCTTGGATGGATTGAATGACATGGCCGGGATTTGTCTCTAAAATTATTTCAAAAATATACCATCGGGGCTAATTGTGAAAATAATACGATGATTTGCTAATTTAGTACAATTTAATATTGAACGCCATATAGATCAGCTATTTACTTGCCGATGCAGATTTAGAACGGGCCGTCCTATCAGGCGAAGCGTGGGCGCTTCACCGGGCGGGGGCCGACCAGCCAATCGGAAAGCTGCCCACCCTGTCCATGCAACTGCAGCAACTCGGCATACAACGAAAAAGCACGGCTCACGAGGTGGTTGTCCATATACCCTATAACCCGGTATGCGGGAAGATGGTTTGACTTAGTTATTTTGATTTGCCCTTGTAATTATCGGACGAGGCGTGGACACTTACCGGGCGGGATGATGTCTCTATACCCTGCTAATTTTTGGGGTTTACAGTGAAAAAACACAAATACCTGATTGTCAAATAGTTATCTCATAAAAGGTCGAAAAAGTGTAAACCTTTGTAAACCTTTTGGGTGGTGAATAGTGAGTGGCAGTAGCAGTAGGCAGTAGCAGCGGGTTACTGCCAATAAAAATTTAACTTTTACGGGCGTTCGCCCCCCTTTCGCCCCTGTTCGCCCCGTTCCGAACGCGAACGGCAGGCAGGCGCGAACGGTATGGGTTAACGATTACAGGTTAGCAATCGTATGGTGTGGGAAGAAATTCCTTTCGGCATTCGGGTCAAATTCCTAATTTCGCGGTGACAGAAAAAGGGGAACAGCATTGGATTATTTACAGGGTTTGAACCCGGAGCAGCAGAAGGCGGTACAGCAAATTAAAGGGCCGGTGATGATCATCGCGGGCGCGGGGTCGGGCAAGACGCGGGTGATCACCTACCGGGTGGCGCACCTGATACGCAACGGGGTGGATCCGTTTAATATCCTGGTGCTTACGTTTACCAACAAGGCTGCGCGGGAGATGCGCGAGCGGATTAACCACCTGGTGGGCACGGAGGCCAAGAATATATGGATGGGTACCTTCCACTCGGTTTTTGCCAAGCTGCTGCGCGTGGAGGCCGACAAGATTGGCTACCCGCATAACTTTACCATTTACGATACCGACGACAGCAAGAGCGTGCTTAGAGCCATCCTGAAGGAAATGAACCTGGACGATAAGCTGTATAATGCCAATTTTGTACATAACAGAATATCGGCGGCGAAGAATAATTTGGTGTCGTGGCAGGAGTACCAGCAAAACGAGCAGATACAGGCCGACGATCTATCGACCGGGCGGGGCATGCTGGGCAAGATATACGAAACCTATGCGAACCGCTGCTTCCGCGCCGGGGCCATGGACTTTGACGACCTGCTTTTTAAAACCAACGAGCTGCTGAAAAACTTCCCGGAGATTTTGAACAAGTACCAGCATAAGTTTAAGTACCTGATGGTGGACGAGTACCAGGATACCAACTTTTCGCAATACCTGATCGTGAAGAAACTGGCCGCCGTAAACGAAAACATTTGCGTGGTGGGCGACGACGCGCAGAGCATTTATGCGTTCAGGGGGGCGAACATACAGAACATCCTGAATTTTGAAAAAGACTACCCCGACCTGAAGATATTTAAGCTGGAGCAAAACTATCGCTCCACTCAGAATATTGTGAACGTTGCCAACAGCATCATCGCAAACAACAAGGAGCAGCTAAAAAAACACGTGTTCTCGGAAAAGGAAAGCGGCGACAAGATCAAAGTTATGCGTGCCTTCAGCGACAACGAAGAAGGCAAGCTGGTGGCCGAAGCCATTATGCAGGAACGATCGACCAAGGGTTTAAACTGGCACGACTTTGCCATTCTGTACCGCACCAATGCCCAGTCGCGGTCGATGGAGGAAGCTTTGCGTAAGCTGGGCACGCCGTATAAAATTTACGGAGGCCTCTCCTTCTACCAGCGCAAGGAGATCAAGGACCTGATCGCGTATTTCAGGCTAACGTTTAACCCGAACGACGAGGAGGCGCTGAAACGGGTGATCAACTATCCCCGCCGCGGCATTGGCGACACCACCGTAGACCGGATCATTGTAAGCGCCGACCAGCATAGTATTACGCCATGGGAGGTGATCTGCAACCCGTCGAAATACCTGGATGGACGGACGTCTGCATCGGTTGGAATCTTTTCCACCATGATACAAAGCTTCCAGGTGATCACCAAAACGCTGAGCGCGTATGAGGCAGCGCTGCATATCGCGCAGCATTCGGGCCTGCTGAAGGACCTGTATGAGGATAAGTCGGTAGAGGGGCTTAACCGGTATGAAAATATACAGGAGCTGCTGAACGGTATCAAGGAATTTTCGGAGCGGGAAGATATCGAGGAAAAAGGCCTGGATGTGTTTATGCAGGACATCGCCTTGCTGACCAACGATGATAACGATAAAAACCCGGACGCCGATACGGTTTCGCTGATGACCATACATTCGTCGAAGGGGCTGGAATTTCCGCAGGTATACGTGGTGGGTTTGGAGGAGAATTTGTTCCCGTCGCAGATGTCGCTCAACTCGCGCAGCGACCTTGAAGAGGAGCGCCGGTTATTTTACGTGGCCACTACGCGGGCGGAGAACAAGTTAACGTTAAGTTACGCCACCTCGAGGTTTAAGTTTGGCACGCTGATCAATTGCGAGCCAAGCCGCTTCCTGGATGAAATTGATGCACAGTACCTGGAGCTGGATTTTACCGCAAAACCCGTAAGCAGCCAAAACCCGTTTTTTGACGACGAGCGAAATGCCTGGGGAAAACGGGCCGATACTTTTTCGAAACCAAAAGCCGCCCCGGTTAAAACAACTTCGATATTGGCCAAGGCACACGTGCCCTCGGCTGATTTTTCGCCATCTGATACATCAAACCTGCAGGTTGGTATGGAAGTTGAGCATGAGCGGTTTGGATATGGTAAGGTGATAAGCCTGGAGGGCAAAAAACCCGATGTGAAGGCTACCATATTTTTTAAAGAGATAGGACAAAAACAGCTCCTTTTAAAATTCGCGAAATTGCGTATAATGTAAATTATTCCCCGCTTTTTGTGTAAATTATTCCCCGCTTGTTGTGTAAATTATATTTATTAATTGGTTGGCAATGACGTTTTGCCCATTAATTAAACATGGCATTGGGTTTGCACGTTGGTATCTGATAAATTGATAAAAACAATATTTAAGCACTACTAACCTTATTAATATCCCACTATTATGACCGAGAACTTAAAAAAGAAAACAGACAAAAACGTAGGTAAAAATATCAGGACCATACGTCACCAGCGCGGCTGGAGCCAGGAAGATGTTGCAAACCGTTTAGGGATCTCTATTCCCGCATTTTCCAAGATTGAAACAGGCGTTACGGATATCAATTTATCTCGTTTGGAACAAATTGCCAATATTTATGAGGTTAACGTAGTGAATTTAATTTCACTGGATGCTGCGCCGGTTGAACCGCAGGTTTCGAACCTGAATATCGCACAAAAGAAAATTCTTGAGCGCGAAATGGAAATTGCGAATTTGCAGCGTAAAGTGATTTTACTTTATGAAGAGCTGAGAACCAGGACTGCCGCGGTAGTTTAGCGGTTATTGCGATATTACAATTACGGCCTTGATATTTCGATATCACCGGGTTGTTTGAATAGTTAGGAATAATCCCCGGTGTTATAACGCCGGGGATTATTTTTTATATAGCTTCCATTTATCGTCAGGATCGATTGAAATAGCCCATATAAAATGTATAAAATTATACGTTTTGGAGTAAAATTTGTGGTAACAGCAGCCTTAAACATTTGGTATGTTACCCTATCTGATCTCCATATCAAGTGCCGGGGCTATCAAAGACGGCACTATTCACGACCCGAAAAGTAAGTTGAAAATTAAAGTGTTTGATTTGCTAAAATCGAAATTCAAACCGAAAAAAGGTGAAGTAAGATATTTTGTAACCTCGGGAAACGAAACGCTTGCGTTTGAAACAAAGGGTTACAATAAGCAGCGCAAGATGCTTATCCTGAAAATGATCTCGTGGTATTGTATTTACCTGGGGCTGCTCGAGGCACAAATTCATTCCAGCTGGCCCTTATAGTTAGTGTAAGGGATTTAGCAGCCGCTTATACAACCCTACCCGGGTCATGCAGCATATCGCTCATCTCGATAATTTTATCATCGATGTCTGACACGCTTTTGTTCATCATCCTGATACATTCCTGCTGGTCAACCAAACCCTCTTTTTCAAGGTTGAGCAATCCCTTAAGTGTAGCGATGGGCCCGCGTATCTGGTGTGATAAATAGGACGAATATTCCGAAAGCTTTTTGTTTTTCGTTTGCAAATCCTGGGTTCTTTCGTCAATGATCTCTTCCAGGTGATGATTTATGCGGTCCAGGTTATCTTTTTGGCGCAATACCTCTGCATTCAGGCTGGTAAGCTGTGCGTTCGTGTTTGTTTTACGCTTTACGTTACTGATCAATAATCCAACTAATATCGATAGCAATCCCGCAACTATTGCCACCGCCCAAAATTTTACACGGTCATAGGCCTGACGCTGGTGTAAAAAATCATTCTCCTGCTGGCGGGCCTGCTCTTGAACCTGTTTGAGTTTTACATCTATCTGTGTTGCGTTGTTTTCCCTGTAAATAGCACTATCCTTTTTATGAATATCCTGAAGGTAGCTCAAAGCCGTTTCATAATTTTTCCTTTTCAACGCCAGCTGGTAGCTCGTCAATTTAAAATCCGCCTGCATTTTTTCACTTTTAACAATTACCGCATAAGTTAACCCCTGCGCTACAGTTTTATCTGCCTCTTTATACTTGCCTTGAGCTATATAAAGATCGGCAAGGGTAAGGTCGATACTTGCCACCGGCTCATTCAGATCATACTGGATCGCTTTTTCTCTGGCGTCGGTCAACAACTTCTCAGCCATATCAAACTGCTTTAAGTTATAATACATTACGCCTTTATTTTGCGTACATTGTACAAGGTTTACCGAATCTTTAAGCGCCGCAAAGAGCACGCTGCTTTTATTATAATAATTTAACGCCTGGTAGTAGCTGTTCTTGTGGTAATAAACCGTCCCGATATTTAAATAAATAGCGGCGATTAATGGCGCATTAGATAATTTTTGCGCAATAATTAGGGCTTGATTAAAATAGTCCAATGACATATCATAATCATTGTACCGATATAAATTGCCGATGTTATTTAATACCCGCCCTTCACCCAGCGGATCCTTAGCCTGGTGAAAATATCTGCGTGCAGTTAAGTAATCATCAATTGCCGCTATTGATTTATCAAGATAATAGTTGCCGACCCCCCTTACCCTGTAGGATTCAGCAATCCCTTCGGTATAACCAATCTTTTGCGCAATAGCTAATGCTTTATTAGCATCAGCAACGGTTTGATCCGGATCAGTGAGGCGCATTCCCAAACCCAATTTATTAAGTTTTATCACCTTACTGCTATCTGCTTTCGAATCATCAGTCAACCCGTTTGCACGGGCCGAAAACGCAAATAATACCAAAAACAGAAATCGCAAAAATTTCATCATAAAAGCTTAATACGTTATTTGAAAGGGAAAGTTATAAAATAATCGTGATTGTGATATAATAATTCAATAAAAATTCTCGCGAAAGTAAATTAAATTAATAAAAATCGCATCTTAAGGCAAGGTTAAAAACACGGTAAAATTTATTTTAAAATTTATTTTGCCAATTAAAAAACATAATTATATTTGTAAAGATAAATTATTGAAAACCAACAGATTAATTTTTAGGCTGTTTTTTTAGAGGTAATACTTCCCCATAATGACTCATTAGAGATTCAAAATCGGGGAAAAAAATACCCAACCATTGTTTCCTTTGTGATAAAAATTTAATTAATACAAAAAATAATTTTAAGAAGCGTAAAATAACCGGCGGATTTAAATTTTAATTAATCCAGATTTAGCTAATGGGGTATATGTATGAAGGCGATTTTTATGGCATTTGAGGATCGCAAATACTGCCAAAATCATGGATAGAACGCGCTGATTAATATTGATAAAACAAAACAATTCAAAGAATATAAACCAAAAAAAGAATATAAATCCCTAATAATTAAATAATAAAAGATGAAAAAGTTAATACTCTCTGCAATTATCGTTTTAAGTTCAGCTTTATTTTCATTGGCGACTTTTGCCCAGACTGTAAACATAAAAGCGTCAGCTGGCGCTACAAGTGTTAAAGACAAGCAAACTACCGGAAGCGGTGATTTGAAGGGTGACAAACAAACTACGGGAAGTGGTGACTTAAACGGCGATAAGCAAACTACAGGCAGCGGTGATTTGAATGGCGATAAACAAACTACCGGCAGCGGTGATCTAAACGGCGATAAGCAAACTACAGGCAGTGGTGATCTAAATGGCGATAAGCAAACTACAGGCAGCGGTGATTTGAATGGCGATAAACAAACTACAGGCAGCGGCGACCTCAATGGTGACAAACAAACAACCGGCAGCGGTGACCTAAACGGCGATAAACAAACTACCGGAAGCGGCGACCTCAATGGTGACAAGCAAACTACAGGCAGCGGCGATTTGAATGGTGACAAACAAACTACAGGCAGCGGTGACCTTAATGGTGACAAACAAACTACCGGCAGCGGTGACCTAAACGGCGATAAGCAAACTACAGGCAGCGGTGACTTAAACGGCGATAAACAAACTACCGGAAGCGGCGATCTGAACGGTGACAAGCAAACTACCGGTAGCGGCGACCTTAATGGTGACAAACAAACAACCGGAAGCGGCGATTTGGATGGCGGCAGAAATACTACCGGTAGCGGCGACTTAGATGGCGGCAGAAATACTACCGGCAGCGGCGACCTGGATGGTGGCAGAAATACTACCGGCAGCGGCGATTTAGATGGCGGCAGAAACACTACTGGAAGCGGCGATTTAGATGGCGGCAGAAACACTACTGGCAGTGGTGACCTGAATGGTGGCAGAAATACTACCGGAAGCGGCGACCTGGATGGTGGCAGAAATACTACCGGCAGCGGTGACTTGAATGGTGGCAGAAACACTACCGGAAGCGGCGATTTAGATGGCGGCAGAAACACTACTGGCAGTGGTGACCTGGATGGTGGCAGAAATACTACCGGAAGCGCTGATTGATCAGTCCATATATGAATATAACCTATACAAAGCCACTAAAGTGGCTTTTTGTTGTTTTATAAGGGATCGTAATTTTATTCTTTAGCTTTTGGAGCAAACTAATCTATATTTGCTGCAAAACTTATGAGTATGCAGCGTATTAAACAATATGTTGAAGAGAACAGGCAACGTGTGTTGGATGAGCTATTTCATCTCCTCCGGTTCCCATCGATTAGTGCGGATACAAAATATAAGCCCCAGCTACTAAAGACAGCAGAATTTGTCGCTGAGAAATTGCGCGATGCAGGCGCCGATAAAGTGGAGGTTTGTCAAACAGCGGGCAACCCTATTGTATACGGCGAAAAAATAATTGACCTTTCAAAACCAACCGTCTTGGTATATGGGCATTATGATGTTCAACCACCGGACCCTGTCGAATTATGGAAAACACCTCCATTTGAGCCGACTATTCGCGACGGCAAAATATACGCCCGGGGCGCTTGCGATGATAAAGGGCAGTTTTATATGCACGTTAAGGCTTTTGAATTAATGATGCAAACAGATACTTTGCCCTGCAACATAAAGTTCATGATCGAAGGCGAAGAAGAAGTTGGATCGTCAAACCTTAGTATTTTTGTAAAAGAAAACAAAGCCCGGCTAAAAGCGGATGTCGTATTAATTTCGGACACCTCGATGATCAGCATGGAAAACCCATCCCTGGAAACCGGTTTGCGCGGGCTCTCTTATTTAGAGGTCGAGGTAACCGGTCCAAACCGCGATTTGCATTCGGGCGTGTACGGCGGCGCTGTGGCCAATCCGGCTACCATACTTGCCAAAATGATTGCTTCGCTGCACAACGAAAACAACCATATTACCATACCGGGTTTTTATGATAAGGTTATAGACTTAACGAGCACTGAGCGAAAAGCACTTAATAATGCGCCCTATAATGAGGATAAATACAAAAAAGACCTGGGTGTGAAGGAATTATGGGGCGAAAAAGGGTATACGACCTTTGAGCGTACCGGAACGCGCCCAACCCTGGAGGTAAACGGGATTTGGGGTGGTTATACCGGCGAAGGCGCTAAAACAGTGTTACCGTCAAAGGCACACGCAAAAATTTCGATGCGACTGGTACCAAACCAAAGCTCCGGGGAAATAACCGGCCTGTTCACTGATCATTTTAAAAGAATCGCGCCGCCATCAGTAAAAGTAAAGGTAACACCGCATCATGGCGGCGAACCGGTGGTGACCCCAACCGATAGTATCGCTTATTGCGCTGCTCAGAAAGCAATTGCCGAGTCGTTTGGCAAGGAGCCGATACCTACACGCGGCGGCGGCAGCATACCCATTGTTGCTTTGTTCGAAGCCGAATTAGGCATTAAAACGGTATTGATGGGATTCGGCCTTGACAGTGATGCATTGCATTCGCCTAACGAGAAGTATGATCTTTTTAACTACTATAAAGGCATCGAAACGATTCCGCTTTTCTACAAATATTTTGCGGAATTGAGCGCGAAGTAGGGAATTTATATTACGACTCGCTCACATTTCTTCAAAAATCCTTCGTCGGCATCGGCGCCTATACCCGTTGTCTCATCGATATTTAATTTATATCCATCGTACATAACGCCGCCAACACAGGGGTCCGCTTTATGCCCCAGCATGCAGGTATCCATATCGTAAAACTTGATATTCGGCATGGCGTACGCAAAATGAAGCTTGGCGCTCAGGGCAATGCGGCTTTCGAGCATGCCGCCCATCATGCAGACTATGCCATTTTCGGCTGCCACATCGTGAATCAGTTTTGCCTCATGCATACCGCCCGATTTTGCCAGCTTTATATTAATATAATGGCACGCTCGGCTGTTGATCTGTTTTCGGGCGTCGTGATGATTAAAAACACTTTCGTCGGCCATTATTTTCACAGGCGACAATCGCATCAGTTCCGGTAGCCGGTCATCGTACCAGGTGCGCATCGGCTGCTCGCAAAATTCAATATCATACTTACCCAATGCCTGCAGCGCGTATGTTGCATCCTCAAAGTTCCAACCCTGATTGGCATCAACACGTATTTTTATTTCAGCGCCGACGGATTTGCGAATTTGTTTGATCCGCTCCACATCTTCAGCTGCATTTTTGCCCAGTTTCACCTTTAAAATTGACGCACCCTGCTTTTTAAAATCAAAAGCTTTTTGGGCCATACTTTCCGCGCTGGCGATACCGATAGTAATATCTGATTCCACCACGCGTTTTTCGCCCCCTAAAAACGTGTATAGCGGCTGATGAGCATTTTTGGCTGCTATATCATACAACGCCATATCAAAAGCGCTTTTAACAGTCGTGTTGCCGGCGGTAAAATTATGAAGCTCTTGTAATCGTGTTTCGATATCAAGCGCATCCTTTCCCTTCCATATCCTGGCAAATTCTTTTGCCATCACTAAGCACGTATCCTGGGTTTCGCCAACGATCATTGGGAAAGCTGAACACTCTCCTACCCCGTAAAAACCGGCGTCGGTATGAATCCTTATAAAAACGTTCTGTGCATGATCCATCGTTCCGGTAGCTATGGTAAAGGGTACCATCGGGATGCTGAAACGGTAAATATCAATGGAGGTGATTTTGAGCATCGGCTGTGTCATATCACGAAAATATGGAAAAAGCGATTGGGATGGTTATTAAATCAAAAAACTTGTACTATTAATTCAATAGCACTATATTTGCATATTACTCCTGGTAAAATTCAACTTTGGCCTGTTATTTCCGATCTTGGAAATAATGTCTGCGCTGATTTTAAAAATTTCATAAAACGTTTATTTACATAGATTAATATTACTATGCCCGAATTTGATTATAATTCAACCAGGAATAAGCTTATCCTGAGCGAATATGGCCGCAACGTACAAAATATGGTTAAGTATATTGTGGCGCTGCCCACAAAGGAAGAACGTAATAAATATGCACAGGTGGTCATCGACCTGATGGGGTTTTTAAACCCGCACCTGCGCGACGTTGCCGATTTTAAGCACAAACTATGGGATCACCTGCATATTATCTCTGATTTCCAGATTGATGTGGATTCTCCCTACCCAAAACCATCGCCCGAAGCCATCCATCTTAAACCCGAACCTTTACGGTATCCGCACCAGCGCATTAAATACAAGCATTACGGCAAAACCATCGAGCTGATGATCGAGAAGGCAAAAAGCATTGACGACCCCGACCGTAAACGCCATATGGTACAAGCGATTGCTAATTTTATGAAAATGGCCTATGTACAATGGAACAAGGACTCGGTGACAGATGAAAGCATATTATCCGATCTGTATAATTTATCGGGCGGCCAATTAAAACTCGAAGAAAATATTAATCTTAACCGTGTTGAATACCGTGCTGCGCCGCGCGAAAATAATAACCAAAATAACCGGGGTCGTAATAACAATCAGAATAACCGCGGTCGCAATAACAATAACCCGCGTAATAACAATAATCAGAATAACCGAAATCGTAATAACGGGGGAGCTAAAAAGTACTAATTGTCGTTTCACGAACCGAACCATCATGAACAACGCATTTGTTATAAACGGCGGCAAACCGCTTAAAGGCGAAATAATCCCCCAGGGCGCAAAAAATGAAGCATTGCAGGTTATTTCGGCCGTATTATTAACATCCGAAAAAGTTACCATCAGCAATATCCCCGATATAAAAGATGTCAACAAACTCATTGAGCTGCTCGGCGATATGGGTGTGGCTGTTGACCGGAAATCGGAAGATACCTACACTTTTGAGGCCAAAAACATCGACCGGGATTTTTTCCTGTCCGACTCGTTTAAAGAAAAAGGAGGGGGGCTGCGTGGTTCTATTATGATTGTAGGCCCGTTGCTGGCGCGATTTGGCAAAGCATCGATACCAAAACCCGGAGGCGATAAAATAGGGCGCCGTCGCCTGGATACGCACTTCCTGGGGTTTGAAAAACTGGGCGCAAAATTCAATTACGATCCCACCAATGGTTTTTTTAACGTCGACGCTTCGAATCTAAAAGGAACTTATATTTTATTGGACGAAGCGTCCGTAACTGGCACAGCCAATATTGTAATGGCGGCCGTATTGGCTAAAGGCACAACCACGATTTATAATGCAGCCTGCGAACCTTATTTACAGCAATTATGTAAAATGCTAACCCGCATGGGCGCAAAAATAAACGGCATTGGTTCGAATCTATTGACTATTGAAGGCGTTACTGAATTAAAAGGAACTGAACATCGCCTGCTACCTGATATGATCGAGATCGGTTCATTTATCGGCCTGGCGGCCATGACCGAATCGGAGATCACTATTAAAAATGTATGTTACAACGAGTTGGGTATGATCCCCGATGTTTTCAGGCGTTTGGGAATAAAATTCGAGTTGCGTGGCGATGATATTTATATCCCGGCACAAAAACATTACGAAATAGAAACTTTCATCGACGGATCCATTATGACGATCGCCGATGCCCCGTGGCCGGGCTTTACCCCCGACCTGCTAAGCATCTGCCTGGTGGTGGCTATCCAGGCCAAAGGCTCTGTTTTGATCCACCAAAAAATGTTCGAGAGCCGTTTATTTTTTGTAGATAAGCTTTTGGACATGGGCGCTCAGATTATATTGTGCGATCCGCACCGGGCCACCGTCATCGGTTTGGATAAACAGGTTCAATTACGCGGGATTTCCATGACCTCACCCGATATACGTGCTGGTGTATCATTACTTATCGCCGCATTATCCGCCAAAGGCAAGTCGACGATTTATAACATCGAACAGATCGAGCGTGGTTACCAGCACATCGATAAGCGTCTTATCGCCCTCGGAGCAGATATAACGAGGATATAGTCGTAAGGTTAATGGCGAAAGGCGAAAGGTGAAGTATTGTTACCTTTTTCCTTTCACCCTTTGCCTTTTACCTCAAATTACTATCTTTATGCAAACCTGAGTCCGATATGCCATACCAAAACCGTAGGTCGTCCTATCTTAGCTTTATACTGATCTTCGTATTCATCAAAATAGGGTTAAACCTGTTGGCAATGTCGCATTTCGGTTTTCACCGCGACGAATTTTTGCACCTGGTATTAGCCGATCACCTGGATTGGGGTTATAAAGAGGTTCCGCCGTTCATAGCGGTAATCGCAAAGGTATCGTTAACGCTTTTTGGCAATTCGGTTTTCGCGGCGCGTATCTTCCCCACCATCGGCGGAGGGCTTATCGTATGGGTTACCGGTTTAATAACCGTTGAGTTAGGTGGCCGCCGGTTTGCGATTGCACTTGCTTGCCTGGCTCTTATCTTTTCCCCGGCCTTTGCCGCAAGCGGTTACCTTTTCCAGCCCGTTGTATTTGATCAGCTTTGGTGGGTGCTGGCGGTTTGGTTACTTACAAAGTATTCCAATACTTCCAACGCCAAATATTTATATCTGCTCGGTGCAGTGATTGGGGTCGGTTTGCTGACAAAGTACACCATGGCGTTTTTTGCCTTCTCGCTGCTTATCGGGATCGTTATCAGCAAACAACGTAAAATGCTGTTAAACCGCCATATTGTGGGCGCTGCTGTAGTAGCGATTTTAATATTTCTCCCTAACATCATCTGGCAGTTTCATAATCATTTTCCTGTATTTACGCATATGAAAACACTACAGGAAAACCAGCTGGATTACAACAACCCGGCAGATTTTATCAAGCAGGAACTGATGGTAAACGGAATAGCCATTTTTGTGTGGCTTACCGGCTTTATATTTCTGCTGTTTTCATTCAGGCTGCATAAATTCCAATTCCTGGCAATTGCCTTCATTTTAATATTTAGTTTTCTATTGGCAATGAACGGTAAAAGCTATTACCTGTTTGGCGCTTATCCCATGCTGTTCGCAGCGGGCGGGTTTGGATTCGAACGTTGGCTAAAAACGAGCGGCTATACCCTGCGCAGCGTTGTGATCGCCCTGTTTACTATTCCGAACCTGATTTTGTTCCCCGTGGTGTTGCCTTTTTTATCGCTAAGCCAAACGGTATCTTATATCGGTTTTGTGAACCAGCATATGTCAGGCCTGAAATTTATAACAACCTGGGAAGACCATAAACAACACCCGCTTACGCAGGATTATGCCGATATGCTTGGTTGGGACGAAATGACGGCAAAAGTGGCGAAGGCCTGGCAAAGCCTTACACGTGAGCAGCAAAAGTACGCGCAAATTTTTGCAGACAACTATGGCGAGGCCGGGGCAATCCATCTTTTGGGAAAACAGTATCATTTGCCGGAAGTGATCTCGCTGGCTAGCAGTTTTGCCTTGTGGGCGCCCGACAATCTTAACGGGCAATATATTATTTATGTGGATGATAAAGGCGGTGGCAACGTCGGGTCATTCCAGTCGCAACTGGAAAGCTATCGCAAAATCGGCGAAGTGGATAACCCGCTTGCACGGGAAAAAGGCACCGCAATTTTCCTGCTAGTTCGACCCAAACCCGGTTTAAACGAGCGGTATAAAAAAGATCTGGGGCAACGACGCGCCGGATTGAAAATTTGAGGGGTTATTCTGTCAATTATCAAACAAATTTAACTGGCGTAAGTATAATAAATTCAACATTTAGTTATGCGGGGCTTAAAAACCATTATCTTCCTCATCATTTCCAATACGTTTATGACCTTTGCCTGGTACGGGCATTTAAAATTCAAGGAATTCGACTGGGGTAAAAACCTGGGGCTGTTTGCCATTATCCTCATCAGTTGGGGTCTTGCTTTTTTTGAATACGTTTTCCAGGTGCCGGCCAACCGCGCCGGGTTTAAAGAAGATGGAGGGCCCTACTCGCTGGTGCAATTAAAAACTATCCAGGAAGCCATCACTTTAACCGTTTTTATGGCGTTTACGCTGATATTCTTTAAATCCGAAAAACTGGCCTGGAACCATTTGGTGGGTTTTGGGCTGATCGTGCTGGCCGTGTTCGTGATATTTAAAAAATGGTAGTTTGATGTGCAAATTTCAAATGTGCGGATGTTCAAAGAAAAGAGTGACAATAAAAAATTGAAAAACTAAATAAGCATTCTCGATTTAAAAGTAGCCGGCCTTTATCTTGTAATGAGTTCCTGGTCTATTTGCTGACCTAATTTTTCTAGAATTTGTTGCCCCACCTGCTCAATTAGTGATTGCGGTATGTGGATGCTAGGCCCACCTGAAAAATGCCAGCCTGAACCATCTTTTTTTAAATTAAAATATAAATCCAAATCAGAGCCTGTATTTCTGAAAAGGAACTCTTGGAAATCCTGAGTTGTAACGGGGCCGGTAGCTAATGACCCGTCAGGCAACTGCACTTTTGCATATAAAATCAGAATTGACATGTTATATATATTAAGATGTTAGACTCTTTAATCGATGATGTAATATCTCTTTTAAATCTTGATTAAAGGTACGAATAAAAGATAAACTATTAATTCGATTTTCGTACCAGTTTGTAAGTATTTCGCTTCGTTTCCTTTTGGCTTCTATAATAATTTCCTTAAGCAGTTCCCCTTCATTAATTTTAACGGTTATTTCGGTAAAAACTTGTAATAAAGAATTAATTGACCCGGTTAAATGTCTTTCCAATTCGGACAAAGACAAATTCAACTTATTTATTACCGAATTTAGTTCCATCTCATCATAAAAAAATATTAATTCTGATTCTGAAATGTCCCTCAAATATGTCAAATTAAAAATATCTTCCCTTATTTTAGTTAGTACCAATTCAGCTTCAGAAATATACCTTCGCAATTCTAAATCAGATACTGTGCCATTTTTTTCATCAAAATTATCAATCTCATTTTTTATAAGGTCAGGTCTTTTATAATTTAAAACCAATACTTCTGTAGCTTTATAATAATTAATTATCGCAGATCTTTCTGACGCTCTTAAATGAATTAAGTGCTCATTTTTATATGATAAATCAGATTTTAACTCTTCCGTTCTTATAGCCAATGAGGTCTTTATACTTTCAGCTATCTCGGTTATTTCACCAATATCTTCCTTAGTAGCTAAGTTCTTCCCTTTTTCAGTACTATATGATTTAACAAAGAGCAAAATAAAACCGGCTATTTGTACTACAACAAAAAACCAAATTTGAACATCTGTGATAAAATTTAAATACATAATAAAAAACAATCAATTTATATTTTCCGACTCATTTATATCAAAATGATTGCGTTTTTTCATAACCTACCCCGATATCGCATTAATAATATCGTATTGCGTAATGATCTCGATCTCGCCGTTGGCTTCAACCAGCACGGCAATATTGTCTTTATTGATCATCGCGGATATCTTGTCGATCGATGTATTCAGATCTACGAACGGGAACGGCGCGGTTGTTATATTTTTAATGGGCTGAGACTTAATCGAAGGGTTTTCGATTAACGAATTCAATATATCGCTTTCCGTGATCTTGCCGATCACCATGCCCTGCTGGGTTACGGGTATTTGCGAAATATTGAGCGACTTGATGGTATTGATCGCTTCCAGCACACTTTTTTCGCAGTCGATCGTGATGATCTGCTGGTTTTCCTTTTTTTGTATGATATGGCGGGCGGTCATTTTTTCATCTTTCAAAAATCCCCGGTCGCGCAGCCAGTCGTCGTTATACATTTTACCCATGTACCTCGAGCCATGGTCTGGAAATATGATCACTACAACATCGCCCTCTTTAAACCGGTCCTTCATTTGCAAAACACCGGCGACGGCAGAGCCTGTAGAGTTCCCTGCGAAAATGCCTTCCCTGCGGGCTATCTCGCGCGTCATTAGCGCAGCATCTTTATCAGTCACCTTTTCGAAGTGATCGATGAGGCTGAAATCTACATTCTTCGGAAGAAAATCCTCCCCTATCCCTTCAGTTATGTACGGGTAAATTTCGTTTTTATCGAGAATGCCGGTTTCCTTATATTTTTTAAAGACTGATCCGTAGGTGTCGATACCTAAAACCTGTATAGCCGGATTTTTTTCCTTTAAAAACTTTGCCGTACCTGATATCGTGCCGCCGGTGCCTACGCCAACCACCAGGTGCGTGATCTTTCCCTCCGTCTGCTCCCAAATTTCGGGGCCGGTTTGCTCATAATGGGCATCGGTGTTTGATAGATTGTCATACTGGTTCGGCTTCCATGAATTGGGGACCTCGCGTTCCAGGCGCGAGGATACGGAGTAGTAAGACCTCGGGTCTTCAGGATCGACATTTGTCGGGCAAACGATCACCTCAGCGCCAAAGGCACGCAAAGCGTCGAATTTTTCCTTCGATTGTTTATCGGTACTGGTAAAAATACATTTATAGCCTTTTATTACGGCGGCGATAGCCAGTCCCATGCCGGTATTACCCGAAGTGCCTTCAATAATAGTGCCGCCGGGTTTAAGCTTCCCGCTTTTTTCAGCATCCTCGATCATCTTAAGCGCCATACGGTCTTTTATCGAATTGCCCGGATTGGTTGTTTCGATCTTAGCCAAAACCGTTGCTTTGATGTCTTTAGTTACCTTATTTAATTTAACCAAAGGCGTGTTGCCGATGGTTTCGAGGATGTTGTTATGCCACATGGTTCAAAATTAACCTTCTTGGTTGATATATCTATAGGTGAGGTTAATTAACCTTAAATCGTACGGAGCCGTTTTAACCACTCACCCAATTAACCCAATCAACCAATCAACTAAAATATCAGATGCTTTACCGTAAAGCCGTTATTGATCAGTTGTTTTAACGACTCGATGCCGATTTTCAAATGCGTTTCTACAAACTGGTCGGTCACGGACGAATCGCTCTCGGCTGTTTTAACCCCTTCAGGGATCATCGGCTGATCGGATACAAGCAGCAGCGCGCCTGCGGGTATTTTATTGGCGAAAGCCGTTGTAAAGATGGTGGCGGTTTCCATGTCAATGGCCATCGCACGGAGTTCTTTCAAATACCGCTTAAACTCTTTATCGTGTTCCCAAACCCGGCGGTTGGTGGTATAACAGGTGCCGGTAAAATAATCGCGGCCAAAATCACGTATGGTCGTCGAAATGGCTTTTTGCAATGCAAAAGCTGGTAAAGCCGGCACCTCGGCAGGCAGGTAATCATTTGACGTTCCCTCACCCCTTATACCGGCGATGGGCAGTATCAGGTCGCCCACGTTATTTTTCTTTTTCAAGCCCCCGCATTTTCCTAAAAATATGACGGCTTTTGGGTTGACCGCCGTAAGCAGATCCATTATAGTAGCCGCCATGGAGCTGCCCATACCAAAGTTTATGATGGTGATCCCATTAGCGGTTACGCTCGCCATCGGCTTGTCGATACCTAAAATAGGCGCATTATCATTCCACTGCGAAAACAGCTGTATATATTTTGAAAAATTGGTAAGAATAATATACTCGCCAAAATCGCTAAGTAAACGCCCGGTATAGCGCGGGAGCCAATTGGAAACGATCTCCTCCTTTGTTTTCAGGCCCGGGGTAACCGGCGTATGTATTTCCTTTATTTTTTTTTGCCTGCTTGCTGCCAGTGGATCTTTTTTTATATCTAAGTGTTCGTTCATGCGGTTTTTATTAATAGAAAAATATATGTAATTGTACAAAAAACCCCGGCGTTAACCAGGGCTGTAATGTTTTCAAATATAAATACCTGATTATGTATTAATGTTAGGCAACCTTTAATTTTTTGAGATCTGATTTCTCAAACTTCTCATGTGCATAATTAAGGGAAACTGTCAATCGTTTCACATCTTTTTGTGACGGGAATTCGAACATGGCATCGATCATTATAGCCTCGCATATCGAGCGCAGGCCACGGGCGCCAAGTTTAAACTCTACGGCTTTGTCTACAATGAAATCCAATACCTCGTCGTCAAACTCTAGCTTTACACCTTCGTACTCAAACAGTTTTTTGTACTGTTTCAGCAAAGAGTTTTTTGGCTCGGTGAGTATATTATGCAACGCCTCTCTGTCCAAAGGATTAAGGTAAGTGAGTATTGGCAAACGGCCTATTAATTCGGGTATTAAGCCAAACGACTTTAAATCTTGCGGAGTAATGTACTTATACAGGTTTTTAAGATCCACTTCGCCGTCATCGCGTTTCAATTTATAACCCACCGTTTGGGTACGCAGGCGATTGGCAATTTTACGTTCGATACCATCGAAAGCGCCGCCGCAGATAAACAGGATGTTGTTTGTGTTTACCGTGATCATTTTCTGATCAGGATGCTTGCGGCCTCCTTGCGGCGGTACGTTCACCATTGTGCCTTCCAGTATTTTTAGGAGCGCTTGTTGTACGCCTTCTCCTGATACGTCCCGTGTAATAGAAGCATTATCGCTTTTACGCGCTATCTTATCTACTTCGTCAATATAAACAATACCTCTTTCAGCAGTAGCGACGTCATAATCAGCAGACTGAAGCAGGCGCGTAAGTATACTTTCTACGTCCTCCCCTACATAACCAGCTTCGGTCAATACCGTAGCATCGCAGATACAAAAGGGAACATTTAATATTTTAGCAAGCGTTTTTGCCAGCAGCGTCTTGCCCGTGCCCGTTTCGCCCACCATAATAATGTTGGACTTTTCGATCTCAACCTCGTCCTTATCAATGCGCTGACCTAAACGTTTGTAATGATTGTAAACAGCAACCGATAGTATTTTTTTGGCATCATCCTGTCCAATAACATATTGATCAAGATGGTTTTTAATTTCTGCGGGTTTTAATATAGCAGGAACGGATGGCGAGGTTTTAACCTTGCGCACTTTCAACTCCTCAGCAAGTATTTCATTAGCCTGGTTAACACATTTATCACAGATATGTGCATCCAACCCTGCTATCAGCATAAGCGAATCCTGTTTACCGGCCCCACAAAACGAACACCGTATCTCTTTGCTGTTTTTATTCATCAGTTTCTGTCTTAATCAAATATACGTATTAGCTATCAAATTTAAAAGCCCAAAGGTTTCATTCTTACGCACTTAGCGCTACTTTTGTTATTTTTTCGGGTTATTCCCGCGTAAAATCTCATCAACCATACCAAACTCTTTCGCTTCCTCGGCAATCATCCAATGGTCGCGGTCGGATGCTTCCCAAACTTTCTCGTATGGGGCGCCACTATGATCGGCAATGATCTGGTATAACTCTTTTTTTAGTTTAGTTATTTCATGATAAGTGATCTCGATGTCGGATTGCTGTCCCTGCGCGCCGCCTGAAGGCTGGTGGATCATCACCCTTGAATGCGGCAGGGCTGCCCGTTTACCATTTGTTCCCGCGCATAATAACACGGCGGCCATGGATGCTGCCATTCCGGTGCAAATAGTCGCCACGTCATTTGATATAAATTGCATTGTATCGTATATCCCCAGCCCCGCATAAACCGACCCTCCAGGTGAATTGATATAGATCTGGATATCGCGTTTATTATCTGCCGACTGCAGGAATAGCAATTGAGCTTGAATAATGTTTGCAATATTTTCATAAATCGCATCGCCCAGGAAAATGATACGATCCATCATCAGCCTCGAAAACACATCCATTTGCGCTACGTTCAGCTGGCGCTCCTCTATAATATAGGGCGTCATGCCGGTTGGGAGTGTACTCCGCTCCACACCCGAAATAAATTTATCTACATAAATGCTGTTAATACGGTGATGCTTAACGGCGTATTTCCGGAATTCGTTTTTATCAATATTGCTCATGATTTTTGTTATGTGTTAAAGATGGCAGGTTATTGCCCGCGATAAATATAGTTGTTACTTCAATACTTTTTTTACTGGAAAGTTTGTAAAAAGTAAAATTATTTGACTACGCTGCAACCGCAGAAAATCAAAAAGCCCGAAAACAACGGTAGTATGCTTTCGGACTTATCCGGCTTACAGATATTTCGGCTCACTAAAGCCTACTGAAATCAGAGAACAATATCTCCTTTTCCTCCAAAGTTATCACACTTTGAATGTAGTCGAATACTTTTAACCCTTTTACCTCTTCAAATATCTTATTCGCGTTATCCTTGTTCTGTAGGTATTGCACCGTGTATTGTGATATTTGAGCCTCATCCAATCCCTGTGGACTGTACATCCTAAATTGCTGGGCTAAACGTTGTTTCGCGAATTGAAATACATCTTCGTATTTAATGTCGAGATCGTTATCCTTCACGATCTTATTTTCGATCAATGTCCATTTAAGGTTTTTTGCAAAATCTTTATAACCGCCTGTTAGCTCCTCCTCGGTCAGTTTTTCATTCGTGGCTTTTAACCAGCGTTTTAAAAACTCGTCAGGAAGCTCAAACTCAACTTTATTAAGCCCATACTGGTATATATCGTCCTGTAACTTCCGCTCGGAATCCTGTAGCATCATTGCCTCGAGCTCTTCGGTAATTTTAGCCTTAAATTCCGCCTCGGTTGTTACCGTGCCTTCACCAAATAATTTGTCAAAGAACTCCTGGTTCAGATCGCTCTCCTCCAAACGGTTAACGTTTTTAACCTTCAGGCGGAATTTCGACTTTAAATCAGCCGCTGTTTCTTCATCGATCTTTAACAAGCCGGCAACCTTAGCAGCGTCGTTGTTAAATGCTTTCTGAATATCCAGCGTTACCTCGTCGTCTTTTTTCAGGCCGATCAGCGACGACTTTATTTTCTCGTCCTGAATTTGGTCTAAACGTACCGACGCGGTATTGGCAATACCGTCCTCAAAAACAGAACCATCCGGCGAAAGCTGGGTTAATTCTGTGTAAAGCACGTCGTCATCTGCCGATACGTCAGGATTTGTCATTTTGCCATAGCTGCGGCGGATATTTTTTATGCGCGAGGCCAGAGTTTCATCATCAACTTTGATCATATATTGAGTCAGCTTGTCTTTTGATGAAAAGTCGATCTTGAAATCGGGCGCTAACCCAACCTCATAATTAAATTCAAAGTCATCGGCAAAATCCCAGTTATATTCTTTTTTGTCATCGGCTTTCGGTAACGGCTGACCTAATACTTCAAGATTCTCATCTTCAATATATTTGTTCAGGGTATCAGACAACATATTGTTGATCTCATCAACCAAAATGCTTTTCCCATACATCCTTTTTATATGCGACGGAGGCACCATACCTGGCCGAAAGCCAGCGATCTTTGCTTTTTTAGCATGATCTTTTATCGCTTTATCAACACGCGGCTGATAATCCTCGGGCTTAATATTTATTTTAACAATGGTATTCAGGTTGTCTATTTTTTCCTGCGTAATATTCATGTTTTTACCGGTATTTAAATGTATAACAGCGCTGCTTTTTGCGCGCGCATTTGGAGGAGCAAAGGTAGGAAAAACCAAAGGAGTTTGAAAGGCTAAAAACAAAAAGTGCGGAGTTAACGGCGCACCTGGTTAACTCCGCACTTTTTGTATGAAATTATGCAGTATACTAATTTATTTTCTCGACCGACGATGCCCCGGCTTTGTGCTCCGTTACATCGGGGTTACCACGATATTTTACATCGGATGCACCTGTTGAATTTATATTTAACGAATGGAGAACATTTACATTACACTCGCCCACACCCGTGGTTTGGATGTCGCAATTGCCCACCACAAAATCGAGTGCATTAACTTTGCCACTGCCTGTAAGCTCTATATTATGTGAAGTAGCCTGTCCCTTTAAATTCAGTTCGGTTGAGCCCTTGCCCCGGGTAGTGACATTGGCAGCATTCAGGTCCATTGTGATTTTGGTTGCGCCCGACAGTTTGAACTGCATATCCCCGGTAACTATTTTACCTTCCGATTCAACCTCTATCCCGCCAGATGCCTTTAGCTCTTCCAGGTTGCGTACACCTATATAAACAGTCATACGGCCCGAATTGCATATGTTTCTGCGAGTGTAAATATGCAGCTGACCGCCGTTTACGTTGGTTTTAATGTACTTTAACAGGTTATCATCGGCGGTTACCTTTAATGTAAGAGAGCTATCCTGCTTCAGCACAACATTGAAGCCGCCCGAAATATCGATACGGCTAAAATCACTTACTTTTCGATTTTCTGTTGCCGCGCTGCCCGATCCATGGACGCAATTGAGCATACACGATGACAATCCACCCAGGATGGCGGCGAACGATAGGGCTATGACTAAGTGTTTTGTTTTCATTTTGTAATTTTTTTGACGATAGCATTAAGATTTAAGTTACATCAAATGTAAAAATTAGTTAATTAAGTTGGATAAGTTTGATTGGTGAAATAGTTGACCAGTTTAATGGTTAATTTGCCCGAACTGATTAAAAAAGTTGACCAGGTTTGGCTAAGCCATTCACCCGGTCAACCCCCATCAATTATCCTTGCAATTAATCAATCAACAGCTCTGCAAGATCGTTACTATCTTTTTTTGGCTTGTTAGCGGTAACAACCTGGGTCGATGCCTTGTCCGCATGCTTTACGGTCAGGCCGTCTGTATTCACGTTTTCGGCGCAATTATATCTTAATGCATATTCCTCAACGCGGCCGCTCATGTCAACTTTAGCCTGGTCGTTTACGGTTACTTTCGCACTATAAGCTTCAAGGTCGAATTTAGCTGTCGAGCTGTTGTGAAGCTCCAGTTCGAATTCAATTTTTGAAATATTGCCGAACGATTTTATTTCAGCGTTGTCATAAGCTGTTATGGCGCGAAGGTCGGCTGCGGTAACCCAAACCACCAATTGTTCTGGTTTATACGATGTAATGCGCAATACGCCGTTGTTGTTTTGTACCAAAGTGCGTTCGCTATAGTACTTATTATACACTTTAACCTCGTCCTTCGAGCCGTCGGACACGTACAGCTTTACGTTTCCGTACACTTCAATTCTGTTAATGCCGCTTATTCCGGTCAATATCGTTACAGCGTCGCCTGAAGTTGCAGCTGCTTTGGTTGTTTTTACGATACCCATTCCTAAAGTGAGTGCGGTAATCAATGTTATAATCTGAGTTTTCATGATCGTTAGTTTTTTTATTCTTTTATTGCTTTAAATACGCCAATATGACGTGCACCGCTTACGAACGTTACATTAAAACCGCCTCTATTAGTTGTATTGAGGGTTTTTATCGGTAAGCCCGCGAATTTCATCGGTGAACGTTGGGTCCGCAAATTCATTTGCCAGAACGCGGCAGGGATGCCTGGATTATTGAATTTAAACAGTTTTTTAACAACTGTTTAAAAAAACCACCGTTTTTAAAAAAAAGATGTATTTTTATTTGCAAAAAAAATAACATCGGAAGAAATAAAGACCCGTTTAGTATAAGATCGTTATTTTTACAATTTTGCAGCTATCAACCAACTTTAAACCAATTTAATGTATGAAACATTTTTTCTACTCACTTTTTACTTTTTGTTTATTTGCACTTGCCGCAAACGCACAAGTAGCGTCCGATTCGGCTAAAACCACGTCTGTTGCCACAGGCAAAACATTTGGCGGAGCAGGGCAGTACAGCACCTGGAGCCTGGGTGTAAATGCAGGCGTCGCTTCTCCGTTCCTGGCTATCGGCGGTGCCAATGCTTCGTCGGATTGGAAAGCCGGCATCGGTTATGGACTTTCACTACGCGACAGGATCGCTCATTCTTTTAGCCTGCAGCTGGACTTTCACGGAGGCAAGGTTGAAGGCGACAATGCGAATTCGCCAGGCGGTACCAAGTATGGTTATCAAAGTTTTGCAACCACTTTTTACTCGGGAACATTAAGCGGCATGGTCAACGTAGCCAGCATGGACTTTCTGCATCGTCAAAATTCGGTCAATTTCTATTTATCTGCAGGCGCCGGTTTAATTCATTATACGCCAACGTATATCGGCAGTGGGGTTTCCTTCCCGAGCTATGACGCCACCACGATGGTTATTCCTGTTGGCGGAAATGTTAAATTCAAGCTTTCTGATGCTCTCGCCTTAAACTTGGGCTACACTATGAATTTTATTGACGACTATAACTTCGCCGGATATCATACCCAGCCTAACAGAAGCCATTATTCTTACGGGTTCGCGGGCTTAGAATACACTTTTGGCACAAGCGCAAAACCCAATATGGACTGGGTGAACCCTGTAGCGGTAATGTATGACGAATTGTACGACGAAGCTTTGCGCCAGGAAGTGCAGGCTTTAAATGGTCGCGTCACCAATGTGCAAAACGCTGTTAACGATCTGAAAAAAGATGCGGATGGCGACGGAGTTGCCGACCAGTTTGATAAATGCCCTAACACCCCTGCCGGCACTGTAGTTGATGGATCGGGATGCCCGATCAATTTCCCTAAACCGGATACTATAAAAATGGGGGGCACCGACGCAATGGCACCGGCGGCTGCATCAACCAATGCTTATGCAAATATCCAGTTTGAGTTTGACAGCTCCGTGCTGAAAACATCTTCCTACCCGGTGTTAGACGCCACATCTGCCGATTTAAGAACAAATGGCAGCACCATTACCGTAGCCGGCTACGCATCGTCGGAAGGCACGGCCGCGCATAACATGTCATTGTCGAAAGATCGGGCCAACTCTGTGAAAACATATCTCGTGAATTCGGGTGTCGAGTCCAGGCGGCTAAAAATCAAGGGCTACGGCGAAACGCACCCGGTTGCCGATAATTCAACTGAACAAGGCCGTATAAAAAACCGCCGCGTTGAATTTCACAAATAACTTTCATTTTAAACATCACGAAAAAGGCTTTCCGGGTTCGGAAAGCCTTTTTTATTTGTTATGCTCAGTGGATCACACCCTACCGTTTATTGTTTATTTATCGCTGCTCTTCCGCTATTTCACCGATAATTTACCCCTTTTCACCTAAAATTACTACCTAAAATTCGATAGCGTTCGCACATTTGATCCCATAAATCAAAATGTATCATGAAAACCTTACTCGCCATACAAATTATTCACGCGGTTATTCATATTGCGCAGCATTTGCATGCCATCGCGCATAGTATCGGTCATTTGATCAAATAAGCCCCCTCTAAACGTGCCTGTCCGGTAGGCAGGTCTCCCCAGGTTGGGGAGACTTTAGTGCGCTGGTTTACATCTTTTCCGAAATAAATAATGAAAATATCAACTTTGTAACCGATTTTTACAGCATGACGAACAAGCCTATCATCACGGTAAAAAATCTGGTAAAAAATTACGACGATTTTGCTGCCGTAAAAGGAATAAGCTTTGAAGTTTACGAAGGCGAGATATTTGGCCTTTTAGGCCCCAACGGCGCCGGTAAAACCACTACACTGGAGGTAATTGAAACGCTCCGGGATAAAACCTCGGGCGACGTAATGGTTGACGGTTTTTCAATTGACAATGACGCCGACGCCATCAAACAACGTATCGGTGTGCAGCTGCAGGCGGCAGGGTATTATCCGAATTTAAATTTATCCGAATTAATAAAGCTGTTTTGCGGATTATACGGCATTGATAAAACGCCAACGGAAATGCTTGAAAAAGTAGCGCTGACTGATAAAGCCAAAGCAAAATATAAAGATCTTTCAGGGGGGCAAAAACAGCGGTTCTCTATTGCCACCACACTGATCAATAATCCAAAAATAATTTTCCTGGACGAACCGACCACGGGCCTCGATCCGCAGGCCCGCCGCAATTTATGGGACCTGATACGCGAGATACGCGACCGCGGGACAACCGTAGTTATTACTACGCACTGTATGGACGAAGCTGAGGAACTGTGCGACCGCGTAGCCTTTGTTGATGGCGGTCACATTGTGGGTATTGATACGCCCGGCCATTTTATCGACGAGTTGGTAGCTTCGGGCTTTGAACGCAAAAAACAGGTGAAGCTGGCCAACCTTGAAGATGTCTTTATTAACCTGACCGGCAAGGAATGGCGGGAGGGATAAACAGTTGCAGTACTTAGTAGCAGTGGCAGTTTCAACCTCACGCCGAGGTACCAATGAACCAATGAACTACTGAACAATTGAACCAATGAACTAAATGAAGCAATACAGCAATTTCCGCGCAACCATGGCTATCGCCGTAGCCAGTTTCCGTTCCATTATACGCAGCCCTTCGGCAGTGGTGTTTAGCCTCGCGTTTCCGCTGATATTTATCGTGGTGTTTGCCAACATAGGGGGCAGCCCGATAACCGTTGAGGTGGGTGTTGCCAAAACCTGCGATACCACCGGGCCCGTGTACCATGTGCTGCAACAGGTAAAAATGGTCGACCTGATTCGCAACCAGCCTGCCGCCGAAATGGCATCCAACCTGTCAAAGGGAAATATCGACGCGATCATCAATATTCAAAAAAATACAAGCGGGACGCCTTATACGCTTCAAGTACAATATTCGAAAGCCGCGGCTCAAAAAGATGCGATACTGAGATCCCTGTTAAACGATATCTTTTACCGGATAAACAGCTACGGCAATACGACGCCGCAGCCTGTGGCAGAAATAAAGGAAACGACGGTTAATGGCCGGGCCTATAAATATATCGACTTTATACTGCCTGGAATGCTGGGATTTTCGCTGCTCAGCAGCGGCGTATTCGGTACCGCGTTTGTATTTTTAAGCCTGCGTTTAACCCTGGTGATCAAGCGTTTCTTTGCCACACCGGTTAAAAAATACAGTATTGTTTTGGGCGAAGGGATAGCCCGGTTGATCTTCTCGTGGATCGGGGCATTGTTTATTATCGTCATAGGCCACTATTTCTTCGGTTTTACCCTGGTACACGGGTTTACAACGGTCGTGAATTTACTCATTTTGTCGGCAATCGGGCTGATCATCTTCATGGGTTTTGGCTTCATCATATCGGGCGTCGCGAAAAATGAGAGTACGATCCCTCCTCTGTCAAACATCGTAACATTGCCGCAATTTTTATTGTCGGGCACTTTCTTTGCAACGACCGCTTTTCCGCATTGGTTGCAGGTAATCAGTGATATACTACCATTAACCTACCTCAACGACGCCATGCGCAAGGTGGCATTCGAGGGCGCGGGCATTGGCGGCATAACGCACCCCCTGTTCATTTTAGGCATTTGGTTTATTATTGTTTACGCCGCTGCGGTAAAGACGTTTAAGTGGGAGTAGTTTCAAATTCGAAATTGATCCCGATAGCTATCGGGATCAATTTCGAATTTATTGATTTAGTCGGCATCAGCGAAATTAATTAACCATCTTAATCAACGGTTCAGATAATAATCGGTGTAATCATTCCCATAATCGGTGAAATCATTCCCAAATTCCAATTAATTCCTCACATAATTAACGGAAGTCGTATATTTGAAAACTATAATGCTTGGTGTAGTTTATACACTAAGCGCAATTTGTCACTAATAACCTAAAAATGAGTTTAATTATAGATGTTCATGCCCGCCAGATACTGGATTCGCGCGGCAACCCGACCATAGAAGTAGATGTTTTAACCGAAAATGGCGCGCTTGGCCGCGCCGCTGTTCCTTCAGGCGCTTCGACCGGTGTGCACGAGGCTGTCGAGTTGCGCGACAATGATAAAAAAGTGTACATGGGCAAAGGCGTTTTAAAAGCTGTGGCCAACGTAAATGATATTATCGCCAAAGAACTGGAGGGCATCGATGTTTTTGAACAAAACGCCATCGACAAGCTGATGCAGGAGCTTGACGGTACGGATAACAAAGGCAATTTAGGTGCAAACGCAATTTTAGGCGTTTCATTAGCCGTGGCCAAAGCTGCCGCCGAGGAAAGCCGCCAGCCGCTTTACCGCTATGTGGGCGGCGTGAACGCCAACACCCTGCCGATACCGATGATGAATATTGTAAACGGCGGTTCCCATTCCGACGCGCCGATCGCTTTCCAGGAATTTATGATCATGCCTGTTGGCGCGCCATCCTTTTCGGAAGCTTTACGATGGGGGACCGAAGTATTTCATAATTTAAAGAAAATATTGCACGACCGGGGTCTTTCGACCGCGGTTGGCGACGAAGGCGGTTTTGCGCCGACTTTTGAAGGTACCGAAGATGGCGTTGAAACCATCATGAAAGCTATTGAAAAAGCAGGCTACAAACCCGGTACGGATATTTGCCTGGCATTTGACTGCGCGGCTTCGGAATTTTATGTAAACGGCAAGTACGATTATACCAAGTTTGAAGGCGAAAAAGGCGCTATCCGCACCAGCGCGGAGCAAGCCGAATACCTGGCACAGCTAACAGAAAAGTATCCTGTTATTTCGGTTGAGGACGGCATGGCCGAGGACGACTGGGAAGGCTGGAAATTGCTGACTGACCGGATAGGCGGCAAAGTGCAGCTGGTAGGCGATGACCTTTTCGTAACCAACGTTGTCCGTTTACAAAGAGGTATCGACGACGGCATCGCCAATTCGATCCTGGTAAAAGTGAACCAGATCGGGTCGCTAACCGAAACGATCAACGCGGTAACGCTGGCACAAACCAATGGCTATACCGCTGTGATGAGCCACCGCTCCGGCGAAACAGAAGATTCAACCATCGCCGACCTGGCGGTAGCATTAAACTGCGGCCAGATAAAAACCGGTTCGTTATCACGGTCAGACAGGATCGCAAAATATAACCAGCTGCTGCGCATCGAGGAAGAGCTCGGCGACAGCGCCAAGTTTATCGGCAAGGATTTTAAATATTTTAAGAAAAGGTAAGATAGAGCACTAATTTTCACGAATTATACCGAATTTCACCAATAAGGCCGGTTTAATACACCGGCTTTTTAATTTATATTAGTCGTCTAAAATTAAAACATGAACTGCTTCAATCACTCCACTATTACAGCAGTTGCGGTTTGCAAAAACTGCAGCAAAGGCCTATGCCCAGATTGCCTGACCGAAGTTGAAAACGGTATTGCGTGTACAGCGACCTGTATTGAGGAGGTAAAACTAGTAAACGCACTGATTCACAAAAATAAACGTGCAACCGAAAGAGTTGCGGGCTCCTACTATCGAACCACGTTTATTTATTTTGCCATGGCTTTGTTATTCTTTTATGCCGCTTTTGCTTATGCTGATTTAAAGCTATATGGGGCTATTGCAGGAGCGATATTTATGATCGGTGGCTTTTTAACTCTTTATACTGCATCAAAGTATAAGAAAAGTTAAACTAATGTAATAACTAATTTCCTCCACTATTTTCTACGGTTCACAACTACATGAAGTCAAAAGGATTAATCAGAACCCTGCTTATCATATTGGTGCTCGGCTTTAACATTGGCTGCGACCAAGTTTCCAAATCCATGGTTCGGGCCAAGGTAGGTCCGTATGAAAGGATAGGATTCTTATACAATCATATTACCCTGCAGCATGTTGAAAATACTGGTGCATTCCTGAGCATGGGCGATAATCTTTCGGGCGTTCTCAGGATGCTCCTCCTTAATATTCTTCCCCTGATCGCAGTCATAGCCGGGCTCATTTATATTTTGATCAAACCGGATATGAATCCAGTTCCGTTATTGGGTATTATCATGATCATCGGCGGCGGATTCGGAAATATCTACGACAGGATCACCCACGGATCCGTTACGGATTTCTTTCATATCAATTTTGTAATATTTCAAACCGGGATATTCAATATAGCCGATATGTCCATAATGGCTGGGATGTTTATTATCCTGATTTATTCGTGGTTGAGAAAGGCGGAACCTACTTCTAAAAATGGTGCTTAATTAGACCTGATATGGGCAAGTCAAGCACGGATCGCTTTAATTGGAGGCTGCAATTGAATAAACCAGAGGAGATCAGGTGGATGATGAATTAAACAAGCATTAATTTTGCACTGCTATGCTTAACCTCAATTTTACGCCATTCCCAACAATAACAACCCAACGCCTGGTATTAAGGCAATTACAGGATGACGATGTTCATGAACTTTTTGCCCTGCGTACCGACGAGCGTGTGAACCGTTTTTTAAACCGGCCCCTGCCGGAGTCATTGAATGATGTCCGGGAGTTCATTGCAAAGGTGAACCAAATTACGCATGACAACGAGGGCCTTTATTGGGTAATTACCCGCAAAAACGAAGATAAGCTATTGGGTAGTATTGGCTTGCGGAATTTCGAACCAGAACAATATCAGGCCGAAATAGGTTATGAATTGCATACCGATCACCAGCGCCAAGGCTTCATGCACGAAGCAATAACCCATGTATTGGCTTATGCCTTTGGTGGGTTAGGTTTGCGGATGATTGTGGCTGATACAGAACCCGGAAATCTACGCTCCATCCAAATACTTGAGAGGCATGGCTTTGTGAAGGTTAATGATGTGGAAAATATGTATATATTGAGTGATAAAAAGTTATAAACCAAATAGAGAACGCTATTGTGTTTTATCCGGCTCGCAGGGAAATCAAGCCATTAAAGCTCGTTCCCGATAAAAAGCGTATCTTTGCAAAAAAATAATAATACCCGTTCGCTTTACGGCTTTGATCACCGACAACTCTTCATATCCGCTTTTGCTTCGCGTTAGCAACTCATACACACTCCATGTCATTCGAAAATTTAAATTTAATTGAGCCTATCCTCAGGGCTTTAAAAACTGAGGGATATACCACACCCACTCCCATACAGGAACAAGCTATACCCATTGTATTACAGCACCGCGATCTGCTTGGCTGCGCCCAAACCGGCACAGGTAAAACCGCAGCCTTTGCCATTCCCATTTTACAGTTGCTGTACCAGGACAGACTACAACATAAAGAGCCAAAATCGATAAAGGCTTTAATATTGACCCCAACCCGCGAACTGGCCATCCAGATAGATGAAAGCTTCGCGGCGTATGGAAAGCATACCGGATTAAAACATCTGGTGATCTACGGCGGCGTTTCGCAAAACCCGCAAACCGACGCGCTAAGAAGGGGCGTTGATATTTTGGTAGCCACCCCGGGCCGCCTGCTCGACCTGATGAATCAACGGTTTGTGCATCTTGAACATATCCGGATGCTGGTGCTGGACGAAGCCGACCGCATGCTCGATATGGGTTTTGTGCATGACGTGAAAAAGGTCATCGCCAAAGTTCCGGCTAAACGGCAAACGCTGTTCTTTTCGGCCACCATGCCGAACGAAATACAGCAACTGGCCAACACCATATTGACCAGGCCCGAAAAAGTGGAAGTTACACCGCCATCATCAACAGCCGATACCATACAGCAATCCTTATTTTACGTAGAGAAGGCTGATAAAAAAAATCTGCTGATCCATTTACTGAAAGACAAGGGTATAAAAACGGCACTTGTTTTTACCCGCACCAAGCATGGCGCAGATAAGGTGGTAAAGGACCTGGTGCGTGTGGGCATCACCGCCGAGGCCATTCACGGCAATAAATCGCAAAATGCGCGCCAGCGCGCGCTGACCAATTTTAAAAACCGCACCACGCGGGTATTGATAGCAACCGATATCGCCGCGCGTGGTATCGATATCGACGAACTGACCCACGTGATCAACTACGAGTTGCCGAATATTCCCGAAACCTACGTACACCGTATAGGCCGTACCGGCCGCGCGGGGTTAAACGGCATAGCGCTTTCTTTTTGCGATGCGGAAGAAGTAGCTTTTTTAAAGGATATCCACAAGCTGATCTCCAGGCAAATACCGGTTGAAGAAGGACATCCTTATCCCATGAGCCTGCAAAGTATTGCCGCCAAACCTGCAGAAAGCAAAAATGGCTCCGGCCATCGCGGCGGCGGGTCGCCTAAACGAGGTCGTGGGTTTGGCCGAAGTGAACGGAATGGCAGCGGCATGAGCGGGAACAGCCGCGGGAGCAATCGCGACAGGAGAAGGTTTTAAAGCGAATACGGTATTGAACGTCGCCTGGCAGGCGGCGGGCTACTGCATATTGTTTCTTAAAAAAGCAAGTGTGAACGCCCATGCCTCTTTAGCGGCTTTTTCGTTATATGCCGGCCGTTCGTCACAGGCGAAGGCATGATCGGCATACGATATTTTCACATTGACATATTCTTTCCCAGCCTCATCCATCGCCTGGATCACTGCATCGATTTGGTCCTGCCCGATGTGTTTATCCAGCCCTCCCCAAAAAAATAAATGCCTGCCGCTTACATTTTTAGCCTTGTCAGCAACGGTTTTAATACCACCCGCATAATAACTAACCCCGGCGGCCAGCGGCAGCGTAGCGTTGGCAAAAAAAGAAACCCGTCCTCCCATACAATAGCCGATACTGAAAATATTTGCCGGGTTTACCAGCTCATGCTGGCTCAGCCAATGGTGAGCCGCTTTCAGGTCGGCCTCTGTGCCTTCAACGGTCATGGCGCTCATTAGCGGCCGGATCGCGTCGATGTGGCTGTAACTACCTTCGAAGTATGGCGGCGCATTGCGGTGATACAATTCGGGCGCTATTACTACAAATCCCTGCGCAGCGAAGCGGTCAGCCACATCGCGAATATGATGGTTTACACCAAAAGCCTCCTGCAATACAATTATTCCGGGGTTGTCTTTTCCGACAGCATCTTTAGGTATAGCCGTATAGCATTCCATGCTGGTGCCATCGGCTATTTTAAGGTTTACATATTTTTCCATATCTAATTTTAACATTAAAAATGATCGCCTGGTTTCGGTTATTTGTATATTATCCCATATCCATATTTCCACTCCAAACATTAAGTCAACAGGCCAAACTGCCTGAAATGATGAGCGAAATGTTTGCCATGCCAGATCAGCCATTCCTCACGATCCATCGGTCCAAAGGCGAAATGAACAGATTTTACGCCATACGCGTTAAAATAGCCATCGAAATCGTCAAGTTCCTGCAGCAACTGTTTTGAAGCTTTGTCAAGACTTGCAAACCGGTAGCTTTCAGGCAGCGGACCAAGGTTTACATTTTGTGGTATCACAAAATCAGGATGTAGTCTTAGCTGTTTGGCGGCCTCTGCCTCATTCGCGGGCCGGTCGCAGGCGCAAACTTTTTTGCCATTGGTGTATTCAAGCGATTCAATCATATGCTCCACCATTTGCTGGGGTTTCATCTTTCCCCAAAGCGGTACCGTATCGGCCGCAAGCGCCGACAGTGAAGCTTTCATTTGTTCTTTGTCAAGAATGTCCATTCGTAATAATGTGATGTAGGCTAAGATAATAATTAGGCATCACCCAAATATCCTGTTTCGGTCTCCCGCCCGACCTATCAGGGTTCAACGTTCCATCGCTATTTCACCGGCTCGATAAATATCTGTTTTATTCGCGGAAATTCGGTCTTTATTAGTTTAGTTATGCGTTCAATTGCGTCAGTTATCTGGGTGGTCGTTAAATCGTCTTTAAAAACGGTATTTAGTTGTATCAGTATCTCATCCGGGCCCATATACATGGAAAAATGTCTTTTTATTTTAATTACCGACGAGTCTTCATGTGTAAGCTTCATTATCTTTCGCAATGTTTTGCGGGCAATAGTTTCGCCCATCAGCAGGCTTTTGCTCTCGCGAACCAGTAATCCCGAGATCGTTATCATTACCGCGCCGATAATCATCGATGCGATGCCGTCATAGTAAGGATTATGGTACAACCTGCCAAGGAGTATGCCCAGGAATGCAATGATCAGCCCAATCATATCGCCGACATCGCCGAGCAATACGATAAAAGTAGACGGATCTTTGCTCTCCAGCACCTCCTTCCAAAACGATTCGTGGCGGCGCTGTTTGTTAAACGCTTTAAATGCCGAAAACATTGACACCGACGTGAAAATAAATGCGACGCCGAGGATGGCATAGTTCCAGTTTGGGTTGCCATATGATGCCGGTGCGCGCAATCGCTCCAGCCCTTCATAAAGCGAAATACAACCTCCCAATATAAAAATAACCAGCGATACGATAAACGACCAGAAATAAAGCTCCTTCCCGTAGCCGAATGGGCGGTCGGAATCGGCTTTTTTCCTGCTCATCCGGATACCCCAAATCAGCATAACCTGGCTGATGGCATCGATAACGGAATGCACCCCTTCCGAAACCATGGATGAGCTGCCGGTAAACCCCGCCGCGACAAACTTGGATATCGCGATTGAAATATCTACAACTAACGAAATATAAATGAACAGCTTCGACTTCATTTCGTGGTTACGCGGCGTTGATATTGTAACAAATTTAAGCCCAATAGGTTGTAGATTTAACAAAATTCAAACGCTATTGCTATCGCCATCATTTCATTTTTATAAATAACGCGGCAAGCGTCGTTTTGCCAAACCGGTATTGTCTAATTTCAACCTACCTTCTCTATCTTAGCGCGATGAACAAACAGCAGGTGTTTTCAATAAACAATCGTCAGCAGTTTACTGAAGCCGCTATGCAAATTTTCCGCCACCAGGCGCAAAACTGCGCAGTTTACCGGGAATTTATAACAGGATTAAAAATCAACCCGCAAAACGTCGCATCTGTCCGCCAAATTCCCTTTTTACCGATAGAATTCTTTAAAACGCATAAAATAATAAGCATGAACAAGCGCGTTGAAATAACTTTTACCAGTTCGGGCACCACGGGAATGATAACCAGCAGTCATTATATTAGCGATGTAAGCTGGTATACCGAAAGTTTTCGCAAGGCATTCCAGTTGTTTTATGGCGATATTCAAAATTATACCCTTTTAGCACTGCTACCCTCATACCTTGAACGGGAAGGTTCATCGCTTATCTATATGACTGATGATCTGATCAGGCAATCCGGTGACCCTCATAGTGGTTTTTTTTTATTTAACCACGATGAGCTATATCACCGGTTAAAAAAACAGCAGCAGATGCAAAAGTCAACGCTATTGATCGGTGTGACTTTTGCGTTGCTCGATTTTATAGAAAACTACAACCTGAATTTTCCTGAATTGATTGTGATGGAAACCGGCGGTATGAAGGGCCGGCGGAAGGAGATGATACGCGAGGAGCTGCACGCACAGTTATGTAAGGGTTTCGGCGTGAGTACCATTCACTCGGAATACGGGATGACCGAACTGCTCTCGCAGGCATACTCGAAGGGTAAAGGTATTTTCAATTGCCCGCCATGGATGAAGATCATCACCAGGGACACAAATGACCCGATGAGCCGGCTTGGCCATGATAAAACAGGTGGTATAAATGTGATCGACCTGGCAAATTTCAATTCCTGCTCATTTATCGCTACGCAGGACCTGGGCAGAGTTTACGCAGATGGTTCTTTCGAGGTGCTGGGCCGTTTTGATAACTCCGATATCAGGGGCTGTAATTTGCTGGTGGGGTAATAGAATCAAGATTTAAGAACCAGGAACCAAGATATAAATCGTTCCCTTGATTTCTTGGTTTTTGACTCTTGCTTCTGGCTCTTTTAATTGGTTCTCAAAATCTTGGCTCTTGATTCTTGGCTCTTGATTCTTAATTGCTAATTTTGCCAATCATAATAGCAATACCATGATCGAAAAATTCTTGACTGAAGAACAGGACCCTAAGGCGGTTGAAAAAATCTATTCGCGCCTGCGCGACCTGCTTACAACCGGCGAAGAGATCTTATACATAGCGGTTCAAAAAAAACCGATCGTAAATTTATTTCCCGATTGCGTGGCGCTTACCAATAAGCGGATCTTATTTTTCACGCCTGCAAACCTGGGCCTTACCATAAAGTTTGTTGATTTTGTTTGGAAGGATATTGTTGATGTATATACCAAGGAAGAAATTATAGGCGCTATTTTCAGCGTAAAAACCACCAATGGGGCCGAAATGGGCGTAGATTATTTGCCTAAAATACAGGCGCGCAAGCTATACCAATACGCCCAGGAGCGCAAGGAAGCCGAGCGAGAAGCACGCCGTTTGCGTGATTTAGAAGAAAAAAGGGCTGAATCCGGCTCTATCCAGTTCGAAACGGCCGCGAAATTAGCATCGCAACAGCCGGCTGTGCTTGAACCCGAGCCGGAGTCTGTTCATGCTGCTCCCGCTCCACAGCCTGCGCCTGAAGCGCCAAAGCCCGACGAGCTTACCGAGAAGCTGAAAAAATTAAGGATGCTGTTTGACAACGGATTAATTTCCCAGGAAGAGTACAATCACAAAAAGCTTGATTTATTGAGCGACCTGTAGTTTCTTACTCTTCGAATAAGAACTTGAGGTCCGATTTTAACAGTGTTTCCTGTCGGGGAGAGACCCGATAGTATCGGGTTAAAGGGCGCGCAATCGTTCGTCAAAATTAAACGGCGACTTCTTAATGATTTTTACTTTGCCTGCTTTTGGATGTAAAGGGTTCAGTAAATAGTTAAACTCTTCAGGCACAAGGGCAGATGGCACTTTTAGTAATAAATGCTCATTCCTTTGCAAAAACGAATTGCCGATCTGTTTTAAAATATGCTGTTCGGGATATTCGTTCCAGTTATCGGGCAGTACATTTTCGGGTATGGCATAAAAATCGTCGGGGGCTTCGATCGTCAGCAAAACAAAATCATCCGGAATATTGGTCGGCACCAAGTGGGCCAGCGATTCTAAAACCGACAGTGAACGGGACGAAGCCAGGTAGACCATAGGTTTGCCCTCACTGTTCCATCGCCCGCCGTATAAGCGCGCGCCGGTACCACTAAGGTCGTCAGTATACAGGGCATTCGTAATTCGATAAAGTAACATCAGGCAAAAATGCCGTGTTCAATACGGCCCAACTCTTTGAAAACCATATCAAAACCCACGGAGCTGTCTAAGAGTGAAACGGGTGTTTCACCTTTGAAAACGTAAAGTGGTGTTTTCATCCAGGTTTTAAATTTATCAAGCGACCCAAAAACCTCCTCGCCGCGCGTATATAAGCGGGCAAGCTCAACGGCCTTTTCGGCGTACTCAGTTTTGATAATTGCATCATCATCATAACGCTGCAACGTACGCTCCGAAATGTGCATGATATCGGCAAACTCCTGGAGTGTAAGGGAAATTCTTTTGGATAACGACAAAAGCAAACGCTTGGGCAACCCGTTACGGGTTAGTTGGAGCATATCAAAATCACTCATTGCGGAAACATGTTTATTACTGCTTCCAAATAAGTTATTGAACAGGCTTCCACTGCTTTTAGTTACGTAAAGTGCCATTGGCTCATTAACATAAAGCGCTGGATTATGTTTCTTTTTGTACGACATTTATCCAAATATAAATACTTTTTGTCGTATTCACAAATTATTCAGCAATAATTAAAAAATAATTCTTCTTTCCTTTTTGGACTACCATGAATTTATCGTTAACCAGGGCCAATCGTTTTAATAAAGCATTACCTGATTCCATTTTTACCCTATTAATATAAACCCCGCCGCCTTGTATCATTTTGCCTGCTTCGCCCTTTGACGAAAACACATTGGTATTAACAGCAAGCAAATCAGATGCTAACACGCCGGTTTCTAAGTCGCTTTTATTGATAGTGTAGTTGGGAACGCCATCAAATAATGCTTTAACCTCAGTATCACTTAATCCGAACAACGATTCTATGCCTGCATTACCAAACAGAAACTCAGAAGATTTAATAGCTTTATCGTATTCTGCTTCGCCATGTACCCGAATGGTGATATCCTTGGCTAACGCTTTCTGCAGCACCCTCAGATGCGGCGCTGCATCCTGTTCGGCCTCAAGGCTTTCAATCGCTTTCCGGTCAAAAAGCGTAAATATACGGATGTAAGTCTTGGCGTCCTCGTCGCTGGTGTTTAACCAAAACTGGTAAAATTTATACGGAGACGTTTTTTCCGGGTCGAGCCAGATATTGCCTCCTTCGGTTTTACCAAATTTGCTGCCGTCTGCTTTTTTTATCAGTTGCGTTGTTAAAGCGTAAGCTTCACCCCCGTCCTTTCGGCGGATCAGTTCAGTTCCCGTTACGATATTCCCCCACTGGTCGGATCCGCCCATCTGCAATGCACAGTTATTATGTTTCCACAAATAGTAAAAGTCGTAGCCCTGCACCAGCTGATAAGTAAACTCGGTGAACGACATGCCTGTATCTCCGCTGATCCGGTTCTTAACCGAATCCTTGGCCATCATATAATTCACCGTAATGTGTTTGCCCACATCGCGGATAAAGCTTAAAAAGGTAAAGTCTTTGAACCAGTCGTAGTTATTCACCATTTCGGCACTATTGGCACCGCAATTAAAGTCGAGGAACCTTTCAAGCTGGTTCTTTATCGCCGCAAGGTTTTGCTGTAACACATCTTCCGACAATAAATTTCGCTCTGCCGATTTGCCCGACGGATCGCCCACCATGCCCGTGGCGCCGCCAACCAGCGCGAACGGTTTGTGACCCGCGCGTTGGAAATGGATCATCGTCATGATTTGGGCCAGGCTGCCAACGTGCAGCGAATCGGCTGTCGGATCAAAACCAATATACCCCGAAACCATGCCTTTACTTAACACGTCTTCAGTTCCGGGCATAATATCATGCAGCATGCCCCGCCAGCGTAGCTCTTCAACAAAATTCATCGTATGTTCAGTTTCAAAAATGGCAAAGATAGCACAATAAATCATCGGTGAAATCATTTAATCTATATAGGAATTCTTCCGGCAATCGGTGAAATCGTTCTATAATCGGTGAAATCAAAAAAATTGCGTATTTTGAGCTAACCGCCATTTCAAGGGGCATTATGAATTTTTTATCTCATTTCTATTTCGACCGGGATACGGATAACTGTTACCATGTATTAGGTACAGTACTGCCGGATCTTTTAAAAAATGCCGATAAAACCATCCTTTTGCATCCTGAAAAACTACATCATCCTGACCCAGAAATTAACGCGATGATAGAAGGCTGGAAAAAGCATCTCGAAGTCGACCGATATTTTCACTCTTCAGATTTTTTTCTTACCCATTCGCACCAGCTAAAGAAAGAGTTACTTCCGGCGATTGAGGGTTCGCCGGTAAAGCCGTTCTTTCTCGGCCACATTGCGTTGGAGCTTATCCTGGATAATTTATTGCTTACCGCCAATAAAATCACGGTTGACGGATTTTATAAGCACCTGGAGACCTGTCGTGCAGAAGTCATAGGTGAATTCCTGTCCTTTTCAGAATTAAACGACACATCCGCCTTTTTCAGGTTTTATGACGACTTTAAAAGAAGCAAATATTTATATACCTACGCTGAGACGAAGGAAATTGCTTATGCATTAAAACGTATCTGCATGCGCGTATGGAAAGATCCCTTCACTCCCGGAAACGAGACCGAAATACGTACTGTTTTAACCGCATACCGCGCCGATTTACTAGATAATTTTATGTTGGTTTTTGATGAGATAGAAGAAAAATTAGCAGATCATAGCCGTAAATAACACCGATTTACTCAATTCGCTTTAACAAAATGGCTTTATACGGCCAAAAACGCCTTAAAGTCAGCATTTAACAGTAAATTAATTTTTACAGAATAAAATTATATCCCTACCTTTGCAGTCCCAATTAACAAATTGGGAAAAGGAGAAAATTTATTTAATGGCAAAAAAACAGGAAGCAGAAAAAGAATTAAAAGCTAAGGAAGCTGAGCTAGACACCGTTGCGGCTCCGGAGGAAAAAGAAACAATTGAATCGGAAGCGGATTCAATCTCGATCGAAGAGATCAAATCAAAGATCACAGCGGCCAACGAAGATTTCGACTGGGACGCTGATGACAAAAAATTCGGCAATTACAGCGACAAAGATCGCGAGAAATTAGAGAAAATGTATGATGGAACATTCAGCTCTATCACCAAAGGCGAAATTATCACAGGTACCGTTGTAAATGTCAACAACAAAGATGTAGTATTGAACATCGGTTTTAAATCGGATGGTTTGGTATCGGTGTCTGAGTTCCGCGATACGCCTGATCTGAAGATCGGCGACACCGTTGAAGTTTATGTCGAGTCGCAGGAAGATGCTAACGGTCAGTTGGTGCTTTCGCGAAAACGCGCAAAAACGCAAAAATCATGGGAACGTATTAATTCTGCATTAGACAATGATGAGATCATCACCGGTTTTGTTAAGAGCAGAACCAAAGGTGGTTTGATTGTAGATATAATGGGCGTTGAAGCCTTTTTACCAGGTTCACAGATCGACATTAAGCCTATCAGGGATTATGACGTTTATGTGGGCAAAACAATGGAATTTAAAGTTGTTAAGATCAACCACGAGTTTAAAAATGTAGTGGTATCGCACAAAGTGCTGATCGAAGACGATTTGGAAAACCAAAAAACCGAAATTGTTGCTAAACTCGAAAAAGGACAGGTGCTGGAAGGTACGGTTAAAAATATTACCGACTTCGGTGTATTCATCGATTTGGGCGGTGTTGACGGTTTATTGCACATTACAGATATTTCGTGGGGTCGTATTGAGCACCCGCGCGAAATTTTAGCGCTGGATCAAAAGATCAACGTGGTTGTGCTTGATTTTGATGACGAGAAGAAACGTATAGCCCTTGGCTTAAAACAATTAACCCCGCACCCATGGCAATCGCTGGATGAAAACATCCAGATCGGCTCAAAGGTTAAGGGTAAAATTGTTACCGTTGCCGACTACGGCGCATTCCTTGAGATCATCCCGGGTGTTGAAGGGCTGATCCACGTATCAGAAATGTCATGGTCGCAAAATCTGCGCAACCCGCAGGAATTTTTGAAAGTTGGCGATGAGGTTGAAGCACAGGTATTAACGCTTGACCGCGATGAGCGCAAAATGTCGTTAGGTATTAAGCAATTAACGCCTGATCCATGGCAAAATGCAGCTAACAGGTATGCGGTTGGCACACAGCATATTGCTACAGTAAAAAATATGACCAATTTTGGCGTGTTTGTTGAACTGGAAGACGGCATCGACGGTTTAGTACACATCTCTGATCTTTCATGGTCAAAAAAAGTAAACCATCCGAATGAATTTACAAAGGTTGGCGAAAAACTGGATGTAGTGGTATTAGAGCTTGATGTGGAAAACCGCAAGCTGAGCCTGGGCCATAAACAACTGGAAGAAAACCCATGGGAAACTTTTGAAACCATCTTCACTATCAACTCGATACATGAAGGTACCGTTATAAAAGTAACCGATAAAGGCGCAATTGTAGCTTTACCTTATGGTGTTGAAGGCTTTTGCCCGACCAAACACCTGGTTAAAGAAGATGGTAAGAGCTTAAAGGCTGAAGAATCAGCAGAGTTTAAGATCATCGAATTTAACAAGGAAAACAAGCGCATCGTTATTTCGCATTCGCGCATTTGGGAAGAAGCCCGTGCCGAGCAGCGTGTGCAGGAATTTGAAACCCGTAAAAAGGATGCAAAGTCTGCCAGCAATGCTGTGAAGAAAGTGAAAGAATCGGTTGAGAAATCTACCCTGGGCGATCTGAGCGTATTGGCACAGCTGAAAGAGCAAATGGAAGGCGCTGAAAGCAAGGCCCGCAAGGCTTCGAAAAAGCCGGCCTCTGAAGAAGAACCTTCATAGGCTTTAAATAATTTTCCCTTTGAGCCCCGCCCCAGCCAAAATTGGGACGGGGCTTTTTTGTGGCCTTGTCGTCTTCCTCAAACAATCCGGCAGACGAGGGTATACTTACTGGTTCATATATTCGCCCAGCTTCTGAAGGTATGTGTCATCTATATCACCGTTATTATCAGATAAAAATTTATTTACCTTATCCTGATCGGAGGCAAACGCCGCTTTAATCGCTTTCTTTTTAAGCGAGAATTTCTTTGGCTGACCGGCGGCTGGCTGTTTTATTAAATAATAATCGCTCTCGTCAACAAACTCGTCGTAATTGTTACCATGCTGTGTTATGCCGTTGTTTTCATAGTCGGCTTTAATAAATTTTGTGTCAATAGTTTTATAAATGTTGTATTTGCTACCGGAGGCTATTACCTGCACATAATGCTTGCTGTCTATTTCGGGTACGTCTTCAAACACATAGGATTTTCCGCTGCCATCAAATAATATAAATTTTTTATTTTGACTTTTAACACCGAGATGCATATCCGTTCCACCGGTCGCAAATATTAAAGTACCATCTATTTTATCATAGTTAAACAGGTAACCATCATTTTGTTTGATCGAATCTTTGGCAGTTCTTATATACCCATGTACCCAGTGGTTAAACAAAAAACGGCTTCCATGTATGTTTTCCTGGTGCGTACCAATTCTTGTTTGCGACCCTTCGGCCATATTTTGAAAACCTTCCTCCTGCATAAAAATATTGTTTAAGCCTGGGGCGATGGGGGCGCTATTGGCCGGCCCGGCGGCCATTACAATTTTAACATCCGCAGGGTTATTGATTTTGACGTCTGCTTTCGCGTAGTTAAAAGCTGTAGCGATAAGATGTGAGGAGGGGTCGGCTTTAAAGCTAAATACGCCTGTGCTATCCGTATAAGTTGCATACGGGTGCTGCGAATCATAAATAAATGCAAAAGGAACCGGCAAGCCTTTCTGGTCGGTCACCGAGCCGTTTACTATAACTGTTTGCGCAAATGAAACAGCGCTGATAAAGACGAGCAAACTAAATAATGCGATTTTTTTCATTGTTTATAAGTGGATTTAAATATAACGCAAAAAATTAGGCATTTATATTTACATACAAGCAATGTTAATTGTAAAATATTTATAACGACAATAATCCGGGGAAAAACTGGGAATTTATACTTCACCTAATTCAACTAATCTCCGGTCATTATTCAACTAATCACTAAAATCACTACCTTTGCCCAAATCCAACCTCGCGATGCAAAACCCAATACTGCTCGACGGACAAAAGTTTCAAATCACCTTACAGCGTTTATGTCGTCAGTTAATTGAAAATCATAATGATTTTTCGGGTTCGGTATTGATTGGCATCCAGCCGAGAGGAATTTATTTGGCGAAACGCATCGCCGACGAACTCAGGAAAATATTACCGGGAAGCAATATACAGCAGGGCGACCTGGACATTACGTTTTACAGGGACGATTTTCGCCGCCGCGAATCGCAGCTGGTGCCCAATCAAACCAGGATCGACTTTATTATTGAAGGCAAAAAAGTGGTCATGATGGACGATGTGCTATGGACAGGCCGCACCATTCGCGCAGCGATGGATGCCCTGCAGGCTTTCGGCAGGCCCGAAAAAATTGAGCTGCTTGCCCTGGTAGACCGGCGGTATTCAAGGCATATACCCGTAGCAGCGGATTATGTCGGCATCGAGGTGGATTCGATAGCGTCGCAAAAAGTAGTGGTAAGCTGGAAAGAAACAGATGGAGAAGATAAGATTATACTGTTATCAGATGCGAATAAGGAATAATTCGGAGTCGGAATTTCGATTTAGGAATTAAAAAGAATAAAACATGATACAGAAGTTATAAAATTGAAAAATAACCAAATTCGAAATTGAACATCCGAAATTCGAAATAAAACAATGGCAGGACTAAGCACACGGCATCTTTTAGGAATCAAAGACTTAAACCCGGCGGATATTCAGTTGATATTTGAAACTGCCGATAATTTCAAAACGGTTTTAAACCGGCCTATTAAAAAAGTCCCTTCCCTGCGTGATGTAACCATTGCCAACATTTTTTTCGAGAACTCAACACGCACCCGCTTGTCTTTTGAGCTGGCTGAAAAACGGCTATCAGCAGATGTGGTCAACTTTGCCGCTTCTTCTTCATCTGTTAGCAAGGGCGAAACCCTGATCGACACCGTAAATAATATCCTGGCCATGAAGGTGGACATGGTGGTGATGCGCCATCCTTACGCCGGCTCGGGCATTTTTTTGTCAAAGCATGTAAAGGCGCAGATCGTGAATGCCGGCGACGGCGCCCACGAGCATCCTACGCAAGCCCTGCTCGACGCGTTTTCAATACGCGAGAAACTTGGCGATGTTGCCGGAAAAAGGGTGGCGATCGTAGGCGATATTCTGCACTCACGCGTGGCGTTGTCTAATATACTATGCCTTAAACAGCTTGGCGCCGAAGTAATGGTCTGCGGCCCTACCACCCTGATCCCGAAATATATCGGCTCGTTGGGCGTGAAAGTTGAGCACAACCTGCTTAAAGCGCTAAACTGGTGCGATGTTGCGAATATGCTGCGCATCCAGCTGGAACGCCAGGACATTAAATATTTTCCGTCGCTAAGGGAATACTCGATGCTTTACGGCTTAAACAAACAGATGCTCGACTCGCTCGATAAAGAGATCGTTGTTATGCACCCAGGCCCTATCAACCGCGGTGTGGAGATCACCAGTGACGTGGCCGACAGCAAACAATCCATCATACTTGACCAGGTGGAAAACGGGGTAGCTATCCGTATGGCAGTGCTGTTTTTATTGGCGGGGCAAGCACCTGAATAACAATCACGGTTTCATTTTCGCATTATACAATAGCTTCTAAAATTACAGTTTGTTATGCGCTTAACACCGGTGTCTTCAATTCTATTTATAAGTTTGATCATATTCATGCAACCCGCGCGCGCTCAAACCCGGCAGCAGCAAAAGGTTGATTCGGTATTTCAGCAGGTAAAAAAGTATTTCAACCAAAAAAATGCCGATGCTATTTACAACATGGCGGGCGCCGATTTTCAAAAAGAGCTAAGCATCAGCGCCTTTAGCGACGTGGCAAATAAGCAGTTATTCCCTTTGGGCGAAATAAGAGAATCGTCGCTGGTCAGTTTTGTCAATAACAGCACGGCCACCTATAAGCTGAAATTTGACGCGACAACGCTGCAATTACTGATCAATCTGGATAGTCGCGACAAACTGGCACTTTTTCTCTTTCAATCCTATGCCGAACCCGGCAGCAATAAGACCGCATTGGTTCCGTCATCCAACCCATTGAAGTCAGCAATAGATAAAAAAGTAGATACGATAGCAAGGGCATATATCCAAAAGGCCAATACCGTTGGCCTTATAATTGGTGTGATTGACGATGGCCGCATAACAACTTATAGTTATGGCGAAACGATAAAGAATAATCACAAACTTCCTAACGCCAATAACTTTTTCGAGATAGGCTCTATTACCAAAACCTTTACCGCCACGCTGCTGGCCTGGTATGTAAACCGGGGGCAGGTTAAATTAACCGATAAGATCATTAAATTCCTGCCCGATTCGGTTGCCGCCAACCCCGAGCTTCAATCCATCACCTTACTGAATTTAATTAATCACACATCCGGCCTTGCTCGTATACCTGATAATCTTATCACGCATGCAGCAGATGCGTTAAATCCTTATAAGGATTATACAAAGGATTTATTATATGCCTACTTAAAAACCTGCAGACTTGAGAGCAAACCCGGCGAAAAATATTCCTATTCGAACTTAGCTGTCGGCCTGCTCGGTAGCATACTTGAAACAGTAAGCGGTGAGCCTTATTCGCAAATGGCGCGGGAAATTATTTGCAGGCCTTTAGGCATGTTCAATACCGACCAGTATTTAAACCCATTGCTCGCACCACGTTTTGTACAGGTTTATAACGAACACGGCGACCCTACGCCTGCCTGGGATTTTGATGTGCTGGCATCGTGCGGTGCGTTAAGATCGACTTTAAACGATTTATTGCTTTACACAAAAGCCGATATGCATCCCGGCGCCGGCGTGCTTTCTGACGCTATTAAATTAACACACAAGATAACTTTTAATAAAGAAGTAAAGATCGGACTTGCCTGGCACATTATAAAAGTAAATGGCATCGAATATTATTTTCACAACGGCGGTACAAACGGCAGCAGCAGCTTTTTAGCGTTTAACGCTGATAAAAACCTCGCGGTAGTGGTATTGTCAAACGCTGCTGAAAGCACCGACCCTGTCGGAACCGGGATATTGAAAAAACTCCAATAGTGAGTGGTGAATAGTAGTTAACTATTCACTACTGACTACTCACCACTCACGATCTTTCGTGCACCCCCTCAGCGAACTCTTCTATGGCCTTTGCGTTAAAAGCGTCCAAGTCAGCAGGTTTACGGCTGGTTACCAAACCATTGTCGACCACAACTTCCTGGTCAACCCAATGGGCCCCGCATTTTGAAGATCAGTTTGCAGGGATGGAAATGAAGTTAATGTCCGGCCTCCAAGCATGCCCGTTTCTATCAGCGTTTGCGGGCCATGGCAAATAGCGGCAATGGGTTTTCCTTCGTCTAAAAATGCTGAAACAAATGCAACGGCTTGCTTATTCTGCCGCAGCCTATCAGGGTTAAGCACACCGCCTGGCAATACAAGCGCGTCATAATCATCCGGATTTACCTCGCTTAGCTGTTTATCAACCTGTACTTCTATACCCCAGTCGGTGTGGTTCCATGCTTTTATTTTCCCGGTTTTAGGTGATACGACGTGAACCGTCGCGCCTGCTTTTTCAAGCGCTTCCTTCGGGCTGGTTAGTTCCACTTGCTCAAATCCTTCTTCGGTAAGGATCGCTACTTTTCGATTATTCAGACTGTCCATAACGATAGATTTAATTTTTAATAAAAGATTAACCTATATGAGTTACAGCCGAAAATAAAGATGGTTTTAGGAATTTTAAAATAAGCGGATCGATAAACGGTTAATAGGTTACCGGTTCGGGAATGTATTTTAATGCAAAATCAATAAAGCTGTTGGTTAGCCCGTAATCTTCGGTGCCTTTACGGCGGATAAAAAAGAAATCACGTGTTATTTGCAGATCCTCAACAGGCACCTCGATCAAATCGCCTTCTTCCAGTTCGCGGACAATTGAAGGCCGTGGCATAAAGCCCAGGCATTGGTCGGCCAACAAAAAATTCTTAAGCGCCTCGGTCCCCCCCAGCCTGATCTTGACCGACAGGTCAGAAGGCTTAATATGCAATTCGGATAGCGCTTTCAGCAATGCATTCAGCGTCCCGGAACCCCGTTCGCGCAAAGCTAACGGCGTTTTTATAAACTGTTTTAAAGTTAATGACCTGCCGGCAAGCGGGCTTTTAGCCGAACATACCGGTATTACTTCGTCGCTCATGAACGGTTTGTACGACACGGTGGTGAGCTTATTATCCACCTCAATGATACCCAGGTCAACTTCGTGGTTTAGTAACGCACTTAAAACATATTCGGAGTTTCGATTAACGAGCTGTATACCCACATTGGCATATTCCTGCTGAAAGCTCGACAGTATAGATGGCAAAACATATAAAGCAATAGTTGTGCTGGCGCCCAGCCGCAAATGTCCCGACGCCTGTGAAAGACTGCTGAGGATGGAAAAATCATACTCCGCTTTACGTTCTATCTCCGTAGCCTGCAACAGGTATTCGTTCAATTTTTTCCCGGCTTCCGTAAGTATTATACTGTTTCCTCTTCGTTCGAATAATGGAACCTTGTATTGATCTTCCAGACCTTTAATATGTTTGCTGATAGCGGGCTGCGTTACAAAAAGCGTTTGCGCGGCCTTCGAAAAACTAAGGTTGGCGGCAGCTTCCATAAAAACACGATGGGAAAATGATATCATAGTTACAAAGATAACAAAACGTTATAAAATAAAGTTATAACGCCATCGACCAAAGTACGTACAAATGCTCAAGTGGGTTATAACATAGTATACTCACTAAAACCCTGCTAAGTTGCTTCAATAAAAAAATATGGAAAATAAATAGGGACAATCTTCCGATCATCCCTATTCAATATTTAAGATTAACTAATCTCTAATCTCCAGCCTCTGATCACTAAATCTCCACCGCCTGCCCAATCAAATGATTGGCATACAGGTATTCAGCAATCTGCACGGCGTTTGTAGCAGCGCCTTTGCGCAGGTTATCTGATACGATCCAGCAGTTCAGGGTTTTTGGCTGACTCTCGTCACGGCGGATACGGCCAACAAAAACCTCATCCTTGTCGTGCGCGTCAAGCGGCATCGGGTACTTTAAATTCGCTGTGTCATCAACCACAACAATACCTGGTGATTTTGCCAATAAGTTTCTTAATTCGGTTAGATCAAAATCATTTTCAAATTCGATGTTCACCGACTCGGAGTGGCCGCCGATAACCGGGATGCGAACCGTAGTTGCGGTTACTTTAATGTTCGGATCGCCCATGATCTTAACCGTTTCGTTCACCATTTTCATTTCTTCCTTGGTATAACCGTTTTCGGTGAACACGTCGATCTGCGGGATTACGTTCAGGTCGATGGTATACGGATAAACTTTAGGGCCGTCAATCCCCTTACGCTCGTTAAAAAGTTGGTCAACTGCTTTAACACCCGTTCCTGTCACCGACTGGTAGGTGGAAACAACCACTCTTTTTATCTTGTATTTATCGTGCAGCGGCTTTAAAGCCACCACCATTTGAATGGTAGAACAGTTAGGATTGGCAATGATCTTGTCATCGGCGGTAAGCACATTCGCATTCACCTCGGGCACAACCAGTTTTTTGGTTGGGTCCATGCGCCATGCGGACGAATTATCGATAACCGTGGTACCTGCCTCCGCAAAAAGCGGCGCCTGCGCTAAAGAAGTGCTGCCCCCGGCCGAAAATATGGCCACGTCGGGCTTCTGTTTTATCGCATCCTCAACAGAAACTACCTTAAATTGCTTACCCTTAAAAGTGATTTCTTTACCTACACTTTTCTCGGAAGCTACCGGGATCAATTCCGTAACGGGGAAGTTGCGTTCTGCCAGAACCTGCAACATTTTAGTGCCCACCAATCCTGTGGCACCTACTACTGCGACTTTCATTTTTATTAAATTGTTATAAATAAATTAGCTGCAAAGATGCGATTATTTGTTGGAAGGTTGAAACGTTCTAAAGGTTGCAACAGGGCAAACGCATCTAAAATATGTTGAAAAGTTAAAAAATAATTTTATATAAAAGTTTGGATAGGATTTAATTCGGTAAAAAAACCGATGAGCAATCCAATAGAACATTTTTCATCGCTAA
>Ga0134125_10000084_pt1 | contig 138504 bp, 125 predicted proteins | sample KB31751_FD_96464 | JGI IMG/M metagenome (GOLD analysis project Ga0134125, IMG submission 96464) | Terrestrial soil microbial communities with excess Nitrogen fertilizer from Kellogg Biological Station, Michigan, USA - KB3-175-1 | ecosystem: Environmental > Terrestrial > Soil > Unclassified ...
AAAACAGAGTAGGCATACGTTATACTGTTGGTAGTAGGTGTAACCTGAAACTCTTGGCTAAGTATAGCTACTTGCCCGGTACTGGGGTAACTGTAGTTTACACTGTCTCCAATCATTGCCGAATACCCGGTTCCCCAAGGAGATGCCTGCGACATGGGAAAACTATAATAATTCAAAAGAAACCAGTCGTTGTTAGCCTTTGAAGTAATATGAATCTGGTTAGTGCCTACATTCGGATCGAACGCTCCCTGTGCTACAGATCCGAGTGGCCCCCCATTTACATTTATAATACTATATGTCCTGGTACTTGCATTATTGGTTGCATAATAACCATACCAATAATTTAGGTTTCCACTCGAAAAATCCATATTACTGCATGAAGGATTGCACGACGGAGGTATATATGAAGGAGCAAGAACGGGGGCCTGGTAATTGCTTTTTAGCCGGGTAAAATTATTATACAACACTAACAATTTTTGCTTTTGGTTGTTTATATAGTTAGTTACGATAGATTGACTTACCTTTCCTTTATGCGTTTTTGTATACAAATCCAAAAGAGTTGAATCAATGAAGGACCGATAAAAGCTAAGAAAGATGGCAAAATCCTTATCGCTGGCATTGGTTTGCTGTTTCAGTTCATCTAAGGTTGCATTCCATTGAAGCTTTAGCCCTTCGCTACTATCGGTATCAGCGGAAGCCGAATACTTAGTGGATGAACTATATAGCGGAAAGTGAGTGTTTTGGGCACTAACTTCTGATAAAACTAAAAACAGCAGGACTATTAAAAGTAATTTCCTTTGCATTTGGTGATAACAGAGTCCCCTCATTTATTTTTATTAAAATGGGAAAAACAGCGCAAGATAATAAAATTCATTAATTATTTATCAGATTTTTATCATTTACTTTATTTTAACTATTATAAAGCTTTTTTTAACATTTTTGAAAAATATGTGCCGCCGGACATTTTTATACCCAAATCGGATTTAAGGGGATAAAGTGTAGACACATGCATTGATAATCAGTATTTTACTTAATAACTTTATACCGGCAAAAAAGTAGAATAAATTAGCAGCGAATAATTAATTTGGGCAAATACTGAATTTCTACCGATATTTGTTCGGGGCTGTAATAAAAACCTGTTTGCCCGAATTGATGAAAGGCCTATTACTCTTCCGTTGGTTAAAAAACATTTCGCTTACTAAAAAGCTCTATTTCGTGCTTAGCATTATGGCGTTGCTAATCGCTGTGGAATTGTTTACCCTTTCATTCATGGTGCATACCTTATCATCTACCCGGGCGCTGGTGGGTGCTGAAGGGTCGTGGTCGAAAGCAGAAAAAGATGCTGTATATAGCTTAACAAAATACGGATATAGCCATGACGAAAAAGATTTCCAGCGCTATCTTCGATTACTGGAGGTGCCGCTGGGCGACCATAAAGCACGGCTTCAACTGATGAAACCTGATCCAAATATAGACTCCGTTTGGGAAGGGTTTATGCAAGGAAAACTTGACCCTGACGATATTGATGGCACCATACGGCTCATATCCCGTTTCCATGATGTTTCCTATATACACAGGGCCATTACCATTTGGACACAAGGCGATTATTATATAGGTGTATTGCAATACCTCGGCAACCGCCTGCACACACAGGTAACAAACGGAAAATCATCTGAAGCGGAAATTAGCCAAACCCAGGAACAGATTTACGAGTTGGATGAAATGATTACTATCCTCGAAAATAATTTTTCATCCACCTTGGGTGAGGGTTCGAGGTGGATTGAACACCTGGTTATAAAAATACTTTTCTCCATTGCAATTACGGTTGAATTTACCGGTTTATTTCTTACACTATCCGTAACCCGTACCATATCTCGGGGTATCAGGGAAATTATAAGGGTATCCAGAACCGTTGCTAAAGCCAATTTTGCAAGACGTGCCAGGATATATTCGAACGACGAAATTGGACAGCTGGCAGGTTCTTTTAACCAAATGATTGATGACCTGCAGCAAAAAATTGTGGAAGAAGAAAAAGCGGAAGAGGCCTTATTGAATCAGAAAAACCTTTACGAAACACTGCTTAAAACGGAAAGCGAAATGGGCGAAGGCGTATCTATTACAGAAGGCGAAAAAATAATGTATGTAAACGACGCCGTATGCAAGATATATGGATATAGCCGGGAGGAGATACTTGAATTTCCATCGTTTTTAAGTATTGTTCATGAAGATGAAAGAGCCAGGCTGATTGATAAATTACGGCAGCGGGTAGATGGAACCAGTATACAAAGCTCCGGTGAAACAAAGATTATACGAAAAGACAAAAAAATAATTGATATTGAATATACCGTTCGCAATATTCAGATTGACGGACGCCTGCGGATGTTATCCTTGATACGCGACGTTACGGAAGAAAAAGAAAAAGAAAAAAGGTTTCACCAGGAAAAAGAGCGTGCCGAAAGCGCTGAAATTGCACGGAAGGTGAGTGAACAATTCCTGGCTAACATGAGTCATGAAATACGTACGCCCATGAATGCCGTAATCGGATTTACTGATCTGATGATGAAAACCCCTTTAATAGCTGACCAGTACCGTTACCTGGAAGCTATTAAAATGTCGGGCGATAATTTACTGGTCATCATTAATGATATTCTTGACTTTTCACGCATGCGTTCGGGTAAAATACCCATTGTTAATACGCGGTTCAAATTATCGCGGGTTGTTTCTATGGTTGTAGATTTGATGCAGCCAAGAGCATTGAAAAAAGAAATCACCTTATCGGCCCGCATAGACTCCAATGTACCTAACAGATTAATTGGCGATGCCACCCGGTTAAACCAGGTATTGCTCAATCTTGCAGCCAATGCTGTTAAATTCACATCGAAAGGGGGTGTAACCATTAACGTAAAACTATTATCGGAATACGATGATGAAGCTGAACTCGAATTTATGGTGGTAGATACGGGTATCGGCATTTCTAAAAATAAACTCCATACCATATTCGAAGCTTTTACACAGGCCGAGAATGATACATCCAGAAGATATGGAGGAACCGGACTGGGTCTTTCTATTGTAAAAGAACTGGCTACCATACAGGGCGGAAGCGTTTCGGTAGAAAGTGAAGAAGGTAAAGGCTCGCGTTTCTATTTCAGGATAAAATATAAGGAGGATACTTCACCTGCCGTAAGTAAGGATGATAAGGAAGTTATTCCTGAAAAAAGTATTGAAAAATGCAGTGTTTTATTAGTAGAAGACAACGATATGAACCAGTTGCTGGCACACAAAATACTAAGCGACTGGGGTTGGGATATAGATATTGCTGAAAATGGTATAGAAGCGCTTCAAAAATTAAAAGAAAAAGATTTTGATATTATCTTAATGGATATTCAAATGCCTGAAATGGATGGGTATGAAGCTACCCGGCAGATACGCACTCATTTTCCTTCTCCTAAATGCAATACTCCCATTATAGCCATGACGGCCCATGTAATGCCAAGCGAAGAAGAAAAATGCAATAAGGTTGGCATGAATGGATATGTTACCAAGCCTTTCAAGCCGGATTTTTTGTATTCCAAAATTGCGGCTATTATGAAGGCCTAGGGTTCGCCTAATAGAGAATGTAAAATTCTTTATTTGTTTAACGTTTGATTTACCCGGTTCAACGAAAAATATGGGAAAGGCTTTTTACTAAACTTATTTTTGCAATGACCACGCTTTTATTAAGCGCCGCTGTAAAATAGAAAGTATATGAAAAAGAAAGCTGATGAAAAACAGGCAACCCCTGAAGAAAATGAAAACCTTCCCGGGTACCCTATATATCCCAAGGGAGAAGACATTTATAACAAATATAAGGAAGAAAAAGATTTAGATCCGGAAGATATTTCTAAAAAGAAAGACCCTATTGAAAAGGACTATGATGGAAAACTCAACGAAAAGAGTTTTTCGCATAATATGTCAGGCGATGATTTGGATATTCCGGGCTCTGAAGCAGACGAAATGGAAGAAAACGCGGGAAGTGAAGATGAGGAAAATAACTTTTATAGCCTGGGAGGCGATGACCATGATGATTTGGAAGAGGATAAAGGATAAGTAAAACATGTAATATCCTTGTAGCAAAGTATAATATCCGAATGCATAGTTATAGCGATTTTTGTATTAAAATGATTACTATTATGGATACCAAAAAAACTGCCTTACTGGCATTAACAATTATCCTTACTTTAAAAGTGTTTGGCCAATCGCAGCAGCCTAATCCCAATACACTTCTTACGCCTAATTATACTCAGCCTGTCCCTACTCAGACTAACACTGCAACCCCTATTACACCTTATACTAATCATGTACCGGGTTCATCGGCACCCTATACGTATCCGCCACTCCCCCAACAAACGTCACCACCTCCTCCGGCAAACCCACCTCCTCTTACTCCTCCGCCAAACTCTATGACAGCGCCTACAATAACTGAACCTACACAACCGCCTATACCTCCTCCTCCGCCAAAATAACGATACTTTAGCTAGTCGGCTTTCCCTTATTTATGTGTGTTTTATACCAGCACCACCTTTCCCCACATCTTTTCGCGCAATGCCTTAATGTTGGCATCGGCAATGTATTCGTCGTAGGAAGTACGCTTATCAATAATACCCGATGGGGTAAGTTCAATAATGCGGTTAGCTATGGTTTGCACAAATTCATGATCGTGCGAGGTGAACAAAGCAACATGCTTCCAGTCTTTCAATGAATTATTGAAAGCAGTGATGGTTTCCAAATCAAGATGGTTGGTAGGTTCATCCAATATCAGGCAATTGGCATTGGTAAGCATCATACGCGAAATCATACAACGTACTTTTTCGCCCCCCGATAATACATTAACTTTTTTCAGCGCCTCTTCCCCTGAAAACAGCATCCTGCCAAGGAAGCCACGAATATATGTTTCAAGTTTATCGGTTGAAAATTCACGCAACCAGTCTACCATATTTTCATCCCTCTTAAAGAAAGAAGCATTCTCGTTTGGCAGATATGATTTGGTTATAGTGCTACCCCACAGGTATTCGCCTAAATCTGCTGGCTGCTGACCCACCAGTATTTCAAAAAAAGCGGTAATGGCCCGGTGTTCCTTGGAAAGAATAGCCACTTTGTCGCCTTTATCCAATGCAAATGAAACATCGGAAAACCACGGTATCCCTTCGGGTGATGATTTGGCAAGACCTCTTACAGTTAATATCTGGTCGCCGCAATCGCGGTCGGCTTTGAAAATGATACCGGGATATTTTCTGGTAGAGGGTGCTATATCATCCACAGTAAGCTTTTCCAGCAGCCTTTTACGGCTGGTAGCCTGTTTTGATTTGGATGCATTGGCGCTGAAACGCTCAATAAACGATTGTAATTCTTTACGCTTGTCTTCTACCTTTTTATTTTGCTCGGCGCGCTGACGCAATGCCAATTGGCTCGATTCGTACCAGAAAGTATAATTGCCTGTATAGAGTTTTATCTTACTGAAATCGATATCGGCTATGTGGGTGCAAACGGCATCTAAAAAGTGCCGATCATGCGACACCACAATTACAATATTTTGAAAATCGGCCAAAAAATTCTCCAGCCATGATATGGTATCTACGTCCAAGTCGTTGGTAGGCTCATCGAGTAATAGAATATCGGGGTTGCCATACAGGGCCTGCGCGAGCAATACACGCACCTTTTCCTTACCACTTAACTCACCCATCAATACATGGTGCAATTCTTCTTTCACACCCAAATCGCTCAACAGGTTAGCTGCATCGCTTTCGGCATTCCAGCCTTCCATTTCGGCAAACAAGGTTTCCAGTTCTCCTGCTTTTATACCATCCTGCTCGCTAAAATCGGACTTGGCATACAAGGCTTCCTTTTCTTGAATTACATTCCACAGCTTTTTATTGCCCATCATCACCGTTTGCAAAACCGGAAAGGCATCAAAAGCAAAGTGATTCTGACTTAATACACTCATGCGCTCGCCGGGGGATATACTCACCGTTCCCGTATTGGCATCCACATCGCCGGAAAGTATCTTTAAAAAAGTAGATTTACCAGCACCATTAGCACCAATAACACCATAGCAATTGCCGTGCATGAATTTTAAATTCACTTCGTCAAATAGTAATCTTTTACCATATCTCAGCGACAGGTTGCTAACAGTAATCATGTGTGTTTATTTTTTTAAGAGGTGCGAAGGTAGGCTTTTTCGCCGGGATTGGAGAGGAAAAAAGTTTAAACAACCCTGTATATATCTACCATTATGATTCTTCTCAGTGTCTTCTACTATTTTATCCATTGATGAGCCAAATTTAAACGAGTTGTATGAAAAAGTAAAAGAACAGCCGTTTGTATTATCTTGTTCCTCTGTGGTATTAATTTGTTTTATTCTGATAATTAACCAGATATAACTTTCCTGTATCTGCGTCACTAAAAAACGTGATTTGGCGACGTATCGCGTAATAAATAATTATTTATTTTCGAAACCTTTTTGAAAAGAAAGGATAGCGTTCTTTATTTGAATTTGTTAGTGTTCAACGTCTTAGAACTTTGGTTCTTTAGTTTTAATTTCTGCTGATAGTAATAATTTCAACATGGTTTAGCCTATGAAACCTCAAAAAAATACCCCTGAATTTCTTGCCGGAGGCGGAGAAATGGGAGGACTTATGCGTAATTTTGACTGGAGCAAAACTCCAGTAGGGCCTGTTGATAATTGGCCGCAAAGCTTAAAAACCATCCTTAGCCTTTTGCTAAACTCCAAGTTCCCTATGTTCCTATGGTGGGGTTCTGATTTAACTTGCTTTTACAATGATGCTTACCGCCCCAGTTTGGGTCAAAATGGAAAACATCCTTCCATATTAGGCAGTCCGGCAAAAGAAGCGTGGGCCGAAATATGGCATGTTATAGGCCCCCTGATAGAAACTGTTTTGGAGACCGGTGAAGCTATTTGGTTTGAAGATCAATTGGTACCTATATACAGGAACGGACATATTGAAGATGTTTATTGGACATTTAGTTACAGCCCTGTGGTGGACGATTCCGGAAAACGGTCAGGCGTGTTTGTAACCTGCACTGAAACCACCGGAAAAGTAATTCTCTTTAAAGGACTCGAGGAAAGTAATAAAAGGTTCCTCAACAATATTCTGCAAGCTCCAGTTGCCATGTGTATATTCCGAGGGGAAAACCATGTAGTGGAGATTGCCAATGAACGTATGCTGGAACTATGGGGCAAAAATGCAAAACAAGTAATAAATAAACCCATTTTTGAAGGCCTGCCGGAAGTAAAAGGCCAGGGACTGGAAGCAGTGGTGGACCACGTATATAGAACAGGTGAACGGTTTGTTGCCAATGAACGCCCGGTTGGGTTACCCCGTAATGGAAAAGTAGAAACAGTGCATGTTAATTTTACTTACGAAGCGTTACGGGAACCTGATGGAAATATTTCGGGAATAGTGGCTATTGCTACGGATGTAAGTCCACAAGTAATGGCAAGGCAAAAAATTGAAGAAAGTGAGCAGGATATGCGAAACATGGTACTACAGGCGCCTATTGGCATCTGTATTCTTGATGCAGCTACATTGGTTAGTGAAATAGTAAACGACAGTTTTGTTGAGGTAGCCGGTAAACCTTATAAAGAAATTGCGGGTAAGCATTACTGGGACACATTTGCTGAAGCAAAGCCCTATTATGAATCTGCTTTGACTTCGGTGGTTGAAAAAGGAAAACCATTTTTTGCTAATGAAGTACCTTTAATGTTAGTGCGACATGGCAAAGAGGAACAGATATATGTAACTTTTGTTTATGCCCCGCTAAAAACCACAGATGGTAAAGTAAAAAAGATTGCTGTTTGGGTGCTTGAAAACACACCGCAGGTTATTGCAAGGCAAAAAATAGAAGAAGCGGAAGCAAGACTTCGCAACACCATCTTACAAGCCCCGGTTGCCATGTGCATATTAACAGGACCCCATTTTATTGTGGAATTGGCTAATGAAAAGATGTTTGAATTATGGGGAAGAACACCTGCTGAAATGATGAATAAACCCTTATTTGAAGGTGTGTATGAAGCAAAGAACCATGGTTTTGAGGAACTGATTGAAAGTGTATACAGAACGGGCAAAACTATTTCAAAGCAATCGGTAGCCACTAAGTTTTTACGCAACAGTAGTTTAGAAAGGGGATATGTGGATGTTATATACCATCCTTACAGGAATACCGATGGTACTATTACTGGCGTGCTGGCCGTGGCTACAGATACTACCCCACAGGTACTGGCACATAGAAAAATTGAAGAAGCAGAAGAAAAAACAAGAATCGCCTTAAATTCTGCTGAGCTAGGTATGTATGAAATAGTATATGCTACCAATGAAATGCTCACCGATACGCGTTTCAAAGAAATATGGGGAATAAATGAATCAGGTTCCTGGAATAAATACATGGAGGTTATTCATCCGGATGATATGCCTGCGCGAGAACAAGCCCATAAAGAATCTTTACAAACAGGGCATGTGGAATACCGGTGCCGGGTAATTTGGCAGGATACTTCAATACATTGGGTTAAAGTTAACGGAAAAGTTATCTACGATGAAATGGGAACCCCTGTAAAATTAGTAGGGGTTATACAAGATATTACATCTATAATTGATGCACTTGAACAAATTGAAGAAAATGAAGGAAGGCTCCGTTTGGCAACAGACGCAGGTGGAATTGCAACCTTTGATTTAGACTTGCAGACAGATAAAATTATTTATTCAGATAGCTTGGCTGAAATTTTCGGATTTGATAAAGAAAAACACAAAGGGCATATAGACTTACGAAAAAGCATACATGAAGAAGACAGAGATTCTGTTGTGGTGAGGGCCTTTGACAAAGCTATGCGTACGGGAACCATAGAGTATGAAGCACGGGTTGTAAAACCAAACGATACTATAGGTTGGATAAGAACAGAGGGAAAAGTATTTTACGATGAAAACAAAAAACCGTTAAAACTTATTGGTACGATACGGGATATAACCAAAGAAAAGCACCATCAACAAAAACTTCAGGAAAATGAAAAAAGATTAAATATTGTAATAGATGCGAGCGAACTGGGTATGTGGGAAGTGCATTTAAAAACGGAAGAAGTAAGTTACTCAGACAGGTATCTGGAGATTTTTGGCTATCAGAAAGGCACTTTAATAAATCACCAACAAATTTTTCAGCATATCCATCCGGATGATGTACAAACCAGAACCAAATCTTTTGAGGACGCTCTTGTTAGTGGCATATTACATCACAAAATGAGGATAATAACGAAAGACGGGACTATCCGCTGGATCGAAACCAAAGGCAAGATCTTCTATGACCATACCAACAAGCCAGACAAAATGATGGGAACCATACGGGATATTACGCAGGAAAAACAACGGGAATACGAACTGGTTGAAAGTGAAGAGATCCTTGATAGACTTGTAAAAGATCGAACCAGGCAATTGGAGCGTTCCAATGAAGACCTTCAACAGTTTGCACATGTGGCCAGCCACGATTTAAAAGAGCCCTTGCGAAAAATTAAAATGTATACAAGCCGCATACAGGATGACTATACTAATATCCTTCCACCAAAGGCACTTGAATTTTTAACCCAGGTAACAGAAGCAAGTACCCGGATGCAAATGATGATTGATGGTGTTTTATCTTTTTCAACTATTAATTCAACCAAAGAATCCATCGAAAAAGTAAATTTAAACGATATACTGAAAGAGGTAAAAAGCGACCTTGAAATTGTAATAGAACAAAAAAAAGCAATTCTTATAATTGATGAACTGCCCGAAATTGAGGGCTCCGGTATTTTGCTTTACCAACTGTTTTATAATTTGGTTAGTAATTCGCTTAAATTTTCAAAACCTGAGACCGTCCCGGTAATTAAAATAAGCGCATCTATTGTGAAAAAGAAAGAAAACAATTATGCAAAAATTTCAGTTATAGACAATGGAATAGGATTTGACCAGCAATATGCAGAACAAATTTTCACCACCTTTATAAGGCTGAATTCCAAAGACAAATATGAAGGAACAGGCCTTGGTCTGTCACTTTGTAAAAAAATTGTTGAACGGCATGGTGGTATTATTGGAGCAACGGGGATTGAAAATGATGGAGCTACATTTACTTTTATGCTACCTTTAATGCAAAGCAACCCTATTATTTAATCGTTAAAGAATATGAAAAAAACTATCTTGTTAGTTGATGATGACAGAAGCGAAAGAAACTTATTTAAAGAAGCAGTTCTTGAAGTTAATCCGGATATTTCTTATCTAAGTGCAGAAGATGGAAACGAGGCATTAGCTTTATTGGCAAGCCTTTCGGATAATTTACCGGATGTTATTTTTATGGACATTAACATGCCCGGCATGAATGGCTGGACATGCCTGTCTAAAATAAAGCAAGATGATCTATTAAAAGATATCCCCGTTATTATGTATTCCACTTCCGACCATCAAAGAGATGTAGACATTGCCATGAAATACGGAGCATTATGCTTTTGCGTAAAGCCCGAAAGTTTTAAAACCCTGACATATATTGTTAAAGTAGTTTCTGAGAACCTGGGCAAAAACTTATCAGATGCCATTCGACAATATAAAACAAGTTTACCTAATTTCAGATTCAAAGAATAGGTAATACCAAAAACTACCTCATTTTTGATTTCTTACTCGGCCGTGCCGGTTTTCCTCTTTTGATTAGCTTCTCCTGTATGGCTTCAGCACTTTTGAGATATTCAGCCCTGTAAGGGTTTCCAAAAAGAGGAGCACTAACCTTAGTAGGTTGTACCGGCGGAGGAACAGATGGTCTGTTCTTTTCGGCTCTTTCTGCGTCTAATTGTTCTTTTAATGTGCTCATTTATTCTTTCTAATTTAATGCAAAGATAGTAAACGTAATCAAGACATCTGTCATTTATGTTAATCTACTTGCTTTTCGGGCTTTGCAATTAACAGCCGAAAGAATTAAATACAAGTAAGTTTTCACGTAATTAATTGAGTTTTTATTTTGCTTGCAATAAAGCCATGGCATGGCTTATTAAGTATTTTAACAGAGAATAAAAATCGATTTTTAAAGAAGGATACATAGGCAGTAATAATGAAATTTGGAGCGGAAATATCATTTATGTCAACTTTAAAGTTACCTTTGCAAAAAATCGGGAAGGTTTTTCCTTATTGAGATACATAATACCTGTTAAGTATCTTAATTAAACTTTAACCAATGTTTTCAATCTATATCGTTAGTGTATATAGTAAGGTGCGGATTTAAAAATTCTGCCAATTACTAAATAATATCCCTATAACTGTATTGAATTGGTAAGTTATATGAAAAACCTGTTAGTTGAGAATAGCCTGATTATTAGAATATTAAACATTTTTTTTATAGACATTTTTCTGATCTACCCAACGTTTTAAAACCGAACTTCGTCTTTACTCGTAGATAGATATAAATTTTCAGATTAGCTATATAAATAAGATTTAACCTTTACTTAAAGATTGAGACAGACAGCAAACCTACCTTTGCATCGTCATGAACGTAACGCCTAATTTTAAGACCATGCGCCAACTATTGTTAAACATTTTTATTTTTTTAGCTTCCATTACATTGTTTTGTTTTGCTGCGCCTCAAATATCTACCACTGATGAACATCATTCAATGGAACCGGTAAAGAAAGCTACGAAAGACACCACATCCATGTTATGGAAAAAAGACACCACATTTCAAACGGGTACTGTGCTGTCAGTAAAAAAACAGGCCTATTAAAAGGTCTTATCGCCTTTAATCTACAATTATACGCCCACTGGTAAATGCCGGAGGAATAATGTACATTTGCATAGAAAGCAAACTGTGTATTACCCACTAACACTATCAATATGAGTAACATTGTATTTGAAAAGACCTTCTCTATTGGAGGAGATACTCCCGTTAACCGCATGGGCTTCGGTGCCATGCGCATAACAGGCAAAGGAATATGGGGACCCCCTGAAAACAAAGGCGAAGCATTGCGTGTGTTGAAACGCACCATTGAACTAGGTGTAAATTTTATTGATACAGCCGATTCTTACGGGCCTTATGTTTCGGAAGAATTAATTGCAGAAGCGCTCCACCCCTATCCTAAGAACTTGGTAATTGCAACTAAAGCAGGCCTGTTGAGAGGCGGGCCCAATCAATGGTCGCCGGACGGAAGACCCGAACATATAAAAGAAGCCTTGGAAGGCAGCCTGAAAAGATTGAAGTTGGATTGCATTGATTTATACCAATTACACCGCATCGACCCTAAAGTTCCGGCTGAAAAAACATTTGCATTTTTACAAAAAGCACAACAGGAAGGAAAAATCAAACATATTGGCTTATCTGAAGTAAGCTTAGCAGATATTGAACATGCGCAGAAGTATTTCAAAGTTGTTTCGGTGCAAAATATGTATAGCGCCGATAACCGCAAATGGGAAACAGTATTGCAATACTGTAATACCCATCAAATAGCTTTTATCCCATGGTATCCAATGGGAGGCGGTAACCCACAAAAACTGGAAATACTTAACAATATAGCGGCCCGTCACCATGCTACCGTTCACCAGGTAGCGTTAAGCTGGTTACTGCATCACTCCAACAATATTTTGCTGATACCGGGTACATCGAGCGTAGAACACCTCGAAGAGAATATGCAATCAGCCTCTATACCCCTCACTGAAAACGATATGAAAGAGGTGGGGTAATAAACCAATTATCTCCTTTTTATAACCCATTCACCTGCCGTATTATTAGGTTTAACGAAATTCCGGAGAGATGGCTCAAGACCTAATTAATTTTGTGGGAGTTAATAACCCATAAAATTTTAAGCCATGAAAAAGCTAATTGTAGGTGTTGTAATTTTTGCACTGTCCACTATATTTATGGCCATGCATCCAGCCAAAGCTTATCATAGCTGGGCACTTACCATTACGTCGACAACTAAACGCGCATATGTAGATAGCATAGCCAATGTATGGAAAAGAGATAGTATTAATTTAGATGTCTCCAAAATGGAATCGGGCTCGGGTGGAGTATTATCGAAAATAAAAGGCACGGTATCCATCACTTCAATGGGTAGCGTGGCCAACGAGAAATTTGACTATGATAACGTAAAGTACTGCAAAATTAAGGTGGATAATAGTCCGCATGTTACCATACTAGCCAAGTAGATATCTGTTTTCTCCTACTCTCTCTTGTTTTTATAAGCCAAAAAATTATTATATATTAATGATATTTCAAGCTAATTTATTAAGTATTTAATCGAATATGTTAGCTATTTTCTGGCACGGATTGTAAATTAGTTCAACTTGAGATACAGTAATAAATGATTATCAATATGCTCAAGAATACTATACCAAACTATGCTTTGGAATAAAATGTTTGCCTCAAAACACAATTACATCAGTTACACCAAACTTTATTAAGAAATCTAACATCTATTTAGGAGGGTTGAACGAATATTAGAATTGAAATTATTATTTCATACTACATTACCCCAATAACTTAAATATACAATGAGCACACATACCGAAAAGGCCTCTATAACAGCTTATTCTTTAAAAGATGACGGACAATTTCCTAATTCCATTTACCCTGTTTTATTATATAAAAATATTTTAGATATACCCTTCTTTAGGCCCGCTGCCTATATTGAGAAACTATTCAAACGAAACAATTGGTATAACTTTTGGAGAAATGGTATATATGAATTCAATCATTATCATAGCAATACCCATGAAGTAATGGGTATCTATAAAGGAAAAGCCACCTTGCTTCTGGGCGGATCTGATGGAATAAGGGTAACCATAGAAAAAGGAGATGTATTGATTTTACCGGCCGGAATAGCTCATCAAAATTTGCAGTCGCAGAAACAGATAAAATGTGTAGGTGCATACCCAAACGGGATAAAATATGATATGAAATACGGCAAGTCGGATGAACGCCCCCTGGCTGATGAAAACATTAAAAAGGTATCCGTTTCCATAAAAGATCCTGTTTATGGAAAACTGAAAGGAATTCCGGAATACTGGAGCCAGGTGTAAAATAAGATATGATTAAAAAGCAAAATCGTTTGCACATTGGCTGTTCAGGTTATTATTACCGTCAATGGAAAAACACATTTTACCCACCCGGAACGCCCCAAAAAAACTGGCTTACGTACTATAGTTCTATTTTTAACACCGTAGAATTAAACAGCAGTTTTTATCATATCCCCCGGCTACAAAGCTTACAAAAGCAGTTTGAAAATACGCCTGACGATTTTAAATTTTCTGTTAAAGTATACAAATCCATTACCCATTATCAGAAACTAAGAGACTGTAAGCAACAAATTAAAGAATTTAAAGAATTGATTCAAAAAGGGCTTGCACATAAATTAGGTTGCTTGCTCTTCCAGTTTCCTCCATCCTTTATATTTTCAAAAGAAAATTTACATCTTATTCTAACTCAAATTCCTGAGGGAAAAGAAAACGTAATTGAATTCCGACATAATTCCTGGTGGTGTAATGAGGTAAGAAATGCACTTAGCGAAAAACCACTCACCTTTTGCAATGTAGATTATCCTAAACTGCCTGAGGAAATCAGGAGCGAAACAAACTTATTTTATCTTCGTCTACACGGTACTCCTGACTTATTTAAAACTTCTTATGAAGATTCCCGTCTTTATTACTATTCTCAGCATATTCCCACTAAGAATCCGTCATATATATATTTTAACAATACTTTTTATGATGCCGGATGGCAAAACGCAAAAGAACTGATTGAGTTAGTAAAAGAATAAAAATTATTCTGACTGTCTCCGTTAAGCTTTCTTATTTTTTATCTTTTTCCTTGTCTTTGTCCTTCTCTTTGTCCTTTTTCTTTAAATAACCTTTTAAAAGAAAACTGTGGCCAGCGGCATCCATATTTTGTTTAAACCCGCCTGCTCCTTGTTTAATATTAACCATAGCTTGGCCCACATTTTTAGCCATTGTGCTGTCCATTAGTAATTTTCCTATGGTTCCCTTCCCTTCGTGAATACTTTTCATAACAGCAGAAAGGTCACTCGTTATACTTGCCAAGTTATTGCTCGTTGTTTTTACGTTCACCATAATCTCGTCTATACTCACGGGCTGAATAGTTTGTATGTCATCATTATCCGATACTTCCGGTTTTCCGGGTGCTCCGGGAATAATAGATACTATTTTGTTTCCCATTAGACCATCGGAACCAATTACAGCTCTTGCATTTTTCTTAATAAATTTTCTGGTAGATTCATTTATCTGCATGCTTACCTTCACGGTTGAATCGGTGACTTGTTCAATATCTTCAATAATACCGACATTAATGCCGGAGAAGCGTACATTGTTACCAATCTGGAGTCCGCTTATATCCTTAAATATTCCACTTACCCGGAAGGTAGCGCTAAACATCTGCTGCCTTTGCCCGATAAAATAAATTCCTGCAATAAACAGAACCATACTAACGGTAACAAAAATTCCAAGTCTTACTTTATTTCCTGCCTTCTTTTCCATAATTTTATGTATTAATTAAAGAATGAGTGTATCCATTCATCCTTTGATTCCGAAATTTCTTTAAAAGTTCCCTCTGCCAATACTAATCCATCCTTAATTATGAGCGTACGATTGGCTGTAATACGTGCACATTCTATATCGTGGGTAATAATAATGGAAGCTGTGTTGTATTTTTTTTGCATATCCAGTATCAATTGGCTAATTTCTTTTGATGTAATTGGGTCTAAGCCGGTAGTAGGTTCATCATAAAGTATTATTTCAGGTTTTAGTATGAGTGTACGTGCCAATCCAACCCGTTTTCTCATTCCACCCGAAAGTTCGGATGGCATTTTATCAATAGCATTTTCAAGTCCTACATTTCGCAAAGCTTCTGTAACCAATTCATTTATTTCTTCTTTCGGCTTCGACTTTAGATCACGAAGAGGAAATTCAAGATTTTCGCGAACACTCATAGAATCATACAAAGCAGCACTTTGGAAGAGAAACCCTACCTTTTTCCGCAGTGCATTTAATTTTCCTCCTTTTAAACCTGCAATATTTTCACCAAATAGAGATACCTCACCGTCATCCGGTTCAATTAAGCCAACAAGGCACTTTATAAGCACAGATTTGCCGCTTCCTGATTTACCTAATATAACAAGATTTTCACCTTTGGCAATTTTAAGATTGATATCATCCAGCACATGATTACTTCCAAATGATTTACGTAAGTGTGTTATTTCTGCAACCGTTGTTTCCATTTTCAATATAACATGCTGGTTATTTGCACTGCAATCATATCAATAATGAATACAGATAATGATCCGAGTACAACAGATGAGTTGGCTGCTACCCCTACTCCTTCTGTTCCATTGGTAGAATTATACCCTTTAAAACAGCTAATCAATCCAATAGCAAATCCGAAAAAGAAAGTTTTAATAAAGGCTGGGAAAACATCAGAGAACTCTAAGCTTTTAAAAACCTGTGAAAAGAATAAGTGGAAACTTACATCTCCTTTTAAATTTACTGCAATATATGCTCCATATAGTGAAATAGCATCGCCTACAATTACCAACAGCGGAAGCATCAGTGTAGTGGCTAATATGCGTGTAACTACAATATATTTATAAGGGTTTATTCCGGAAACTTCCATAGCATCAATTTGCTCAGTAACCTTCATAGAAGCTAATTCTGCTCCAATACCGGAGCCTACCTTTCCGGCAAATATCAGAGCAAAGATGGTGGGACCAAGTTCACGGACTATAGAAACGGATACCATTGCTGGCAACCAGGACACTGCTCCAAATTCAGCAAGTGTTGGCCTGGACTGTATGGTCATCACCAGGCCCAAAATAAGCCCGGTAATTGCAACCAAAGGAAATGACTTATATCCTATCAGGTAAGATTGTTTGATAAACTCACTAAACTCATAACGGGGTTTAACTAGCTCTTTGAAAAAGCGGAAAGTAAACCTTGTTAATTGTGTAACCTCTTCAAAAAACCCTTTTAATACACTCGTATTAGGATTTGCTGAGGATTCAATTGCCTTATCTGATACTACTTTAAGTTTGATGGTATGTGTTTTTGTTTGATTAAAGAAAACTTGACAGATGAGGGTACCGTATTTCCTAATAGGAATCCCCAGGGCTTTAAAGGCTCAATATGGTCGAAAATAACTTTCAGAATAGCTATTAAAGGAATAGCCAAAAACATTCCGGGAATACCCCATAATGCTCCGCCAACAAGAACTACTATGATAGAAACAAGTGCATTTATTTTTACTCTTGATGCTACAACTCTTGGAATGATATAATGGTTATCAATAAACTGTATGAAAATATATACAATGAAAACTAAAATAGGATAGGTAATAGAATTCCTAGTTACAAAAGCGACACTCATTGGCAGTGCTATGGCAATAATTCCTCCCACATAAGGAATAATATTAAGAACAGCCCCGGTGATTCCGAGTATAATGGCATAATCAATGCCCAACAGTAAAAGCCCCCCTGAATTCAGAATGCTAATAATTACCATTTCGAAAAACAGCCCAATCAAATAGCTCTGAATAATTTTTTTTGAATTTGCCAATACTTCTGCAACTGCAAAATGATGTTCTATGCGGAAAAGTTTACGGATAAATTCAATAAGCAGAGGCTTATAATAAAGTATCATAAATAAATAAACCGGCAGCAATACCCCGGTGAGTAACACTTGCCCTGCTTCTGTAAGCTTTTCACCCACTACCAGATTACTTATTGCCTGCGTTTGCGTTAACGTAATCCATTCGTTTATTTTCGAAATTCTGATATTGAACTTTTCTGATATCCATTTTACAATTTGATTACTCGTTAAATTGAACTTTAACTTCAGCGCCGGATAGGTATCACTAAGCATGCCAATCTGCGAGGAAAGAATGTAAATAATCCCCAGTACCACAACAATTGCCATGATTACGGCAATTGAAATGGAAACTATTTTATTTACCCTTTTTCGGAGTAAATAATTCACAATAGGATTCAATAAAATAGCAATTATACCTGCATATACTATGGGAACAATAATCCGTTGCCCAATATATAATGTAAATACCAAAGCAAAAATGCCTATAAATATTAAAGCTGCCTTAGCATAAAAGGGCGTTTTAAAAGTGCTATCCATTTTTTAATAGTCAACTATATTTTCATTATTAATCATGGTGATGATGCCCCTCGTGATGACCATGCCCGCGACCAACAAAACAACCTTGCATAGAGAGCAGTGCCAATAAGCATACTAGAAGAAGTGATTTTTTCATTTTGATTGTTATTTATTTACACGTACAAAATTCAGCTTCCTGCGTGAAAAGAGTGTTACACATGCTAACCTAAAGATTACATATTTCACACTATTTTTCTAATAGCAATCAGAAATTACTGCCGTGCTTTGCAACTACGATGGTGTATTCATTAGGCACTATCCCTTTTCCATAAGTTTTGGAATAAACTTTGGTAAATTCAGCCCCGAAATAGAGAATGATGGCAGAATAATATACCCATGCAAGAATTAAAATAACAGAACCCGCGGCTCCATAAACCGAACCCATACCAGAACTAGTAAGGTACGCGCCGATTAAAAATTTACCCCCGGTAAAGAATATAGCTGTAACAGAAGCCCCTACCAAGCTGTGGCGAAAGGATACTTTACCATCGGGCAGTGCTTTAAAAATAGCTACAAAGAGGAATGTGATTAAAAGAAACAGCAAAAGAAAATTAAATACATGATATAAATAAATAGTTTCGGGAGGATGATAGGGCATCATTCTTCTATTAAGAATATCGGCTATGGAGTTAATGAGCAAACCCACCAGCAATAAGAATCCGGCTGCAATTATCATAAAAAATGACATGAGGCGGTTTATTAAAAATCGCATTAACCCACGTTTGGGTTTTGCTTTTATTCCCCAAATATAATTTATGGAATCCTGAATTTCAGCAAACACACCTGATGCTCCGATAATCAGTACGATTACCCCAATAATAGTGGCAAATGTATTATGAAAGGTAACATTTACACTTTTTATAATTTCCTGGATTTGCAAAGCTGCTTTGCTGCCTACAAAACCTTGAATCTGTCCGTATAATTCACCCCGTATAGCTTCGGGCCCGTAATAAATTCCGCAAAGGGACGTAACAATGATAACTAAAGGTGGTAGCGAAAAAATGGTATAATACGATAAGGCGGCGCTTAGTTTTAACCCATTATCGTTGACAAATTCATTAAATGTCTGCCTGAAAACATATTTTATTTTTTTGAATTTCTCTTTGAGTTCCATCTTAATAAATTACAGGAATATTAATTTTATGTCGCTTTCCTTCGTGCAGATTTACAACCCACTCACCTGTACTGAAGCCAATGGCAGCGCCCAGAAATTCATCCGACGCCCAATGCTGATTCTGATAGATACGGGCAAATAAAGTAAATGCAGCGGGCACAAATGCCAAAATTTTTAACAAAGGGGAATTAGTATGCCGGTATGTGATTATTGACAGTGCAAAGGCGAGAGAAGCATCACTACTAGGCATCGACTCAAAATTTGCTTTTAAGTGGGCAAATGGATGGTACTCGAATGCCCCGTGATAAATATTCGGACCAGATCTTCCAATGCCAACTTTAAGTATTCCGGCAATGAGCTCCGAATAAATTCCGGCCTGAATTAATTCAATGTCGACTTTTTCAGCCTCTATATTATGAGTCATTAATGTGTAGCCTGCCGAAACGGCAATTAATGTACCTGTGAAATACCATTCACCATAAATATTGCCAATTACAACGGGAAGCGTATAGTAATAGCTTTTATGGGTTTGCGTAACGTAATCGAAGTTTTGGTCGAGAGGCATTATTGCCACAGTCGCTGCAACTATTAAACCAAGCCTGGCCCAGTCTGTTTTATGCCATTTTATTGGTGTTTCAATAAAAAGAGAGGTCTCATGCTTAAACTGAAGGAAACCATAAAACTTCTTATCTAATTTTTTTTCAAGCAAGCTATCCTTTTTGGTTTCCTTTTTTGAAATAGTATCTTCAATAACCAACTGGACTATTTTCTCAAGTTTTTGTACAATGGTAGTATCTTTCTTTGCAATTGTATCCTTTGCAATTTCCTGGGATGATCCATTAATTGAAAACCCAAAGAGAACTAATAGAAATAACCAAATAAGATGCTTTATATTCATTTTATTTGGTTATGATGCCCATCTTCCGTTATGAGATGGGCGTTGGTTCAGCCTATCCTTTTTCCCTGAATAATCCGAAATAATACTGCAATAACTGCCAATACAAGTAATATATGAATTAATCCTCCGGCATTGTACCCAAGGTAGCCGATAAACCAAAGTATTACTAATATTACTGCTACTAAATAAAGTAGGTTGCCCATACTGTTTTTTTATTGGTTAAGTAGTTTGAATAGTTCTGTCAAATCAGGAGATAAAATAATATCCGTTCTGCGGTTGCTTGCTCTTCCTTCAGCAGTTGAATTGGTAGCCACGGGTATATATTTCGACCTGCCGGAAGCAATAATAGCATTAGGGTTCACATTATAATCTTTGATGAGGATGCGGACAATGGAAGTAGCGCGTGCTGTACTAAGCGCCCAATTATCTTCATATTTTCCGGTCATAGGAATACTATCTGTATGCCCCTCCACATCAATGGTAATACCTGAAGTTGCATTAAGAACACTGGCCAGGGTTTTCAAAGCATCTTTACCCTTAGGGTCTACTACTGCGCTGCCGGAAGCAAATAAGAGTTTCTCCTGGAGTGAAACATATAATTTTCCGTCTTTTAAGGTAACCGTTAGTTCATCGGGTTTAAAATTCATTAATGCATCCGCAACAGTTTTTTTCAGTTTAGTCATCACATCTTTTTGTACCTGAATAAGTCCTTCCAGGCTCTTTAACCGTTTGGCTTGGTCGGTAATGGTCATATTTGAATTAGCTTCGTTCGTTTGATAGCTGATAGAAAGGTCATTAATTGAATTTTTCAAATCCATTTTATCCTTTTCAAGTGAGGCTACTTGTGTGTTACAATCGTTTAATTGCGAATGCATATTACTGCTGTCCTTCTGTAGCCCTTTCACTCTTTTTTGTTCACTAATTAATTTAGCTTTAGGAACACAGGCGGCAAAAAGGAGCACAAAGCCTGATGCAATTAGAATGTATTTTTTCATGGTGTATTTGGAGTTTAATAAGTTAGTACAGTTGCTTCGGGATATCTTGTAAGCCATGTTTTCAGCGATGCTATGTTTGTCAGATAAATAAGGGTTTTATAATCTAAGCGTACCTTAATTAGCTTCTGCTTCGAGGTGGTGATAATATCTTTTATTTGAGTTTTCATTGTTTTTATTCTTTATAAATTATTCAGATACAAAGGTGGCTATCATTGAAACCAGAAGCGTTACATAAGGCTACCGGGTAGTTATATAATTCACACATTGTGAATTATATTTTATAGTTAAAATTAGTTCTGTGCAATCAGTTTACCTGATTGTATCAACCTATTATTATTTATTAATTGATAGAAATAAATTCCGGATGGAAGATTGCCTGTTTCAAGTGTAGTAGATTGTTGAGTGATATTTATATTCATTACTTCTTCTCCTAAAACATTATACATCTTCAATCCGGCGTTATTTATTTGCGATGCATCATTTATAGTAATGACCGCATATTTACGAAATGGATTCGGGTAAATGGTCGCCGCTTCATCAGAACTTCCTCCATTGATAGTGGAAACACCTAAAGCTGTGCAACCGCCGGGAAGCATAGGAGCAATATCAGTTATGGCAGTGGTTGTTAGGGCTCCGTTGGTTGTAAGCGCTCTGCCGTTGAGTGTAACTCCTGTATTTAATGCACCTAAAGCACCGTTATTACATATTATCGTTCCGCAGAAAACAGAATAGTTGTTTATTTTCACAGCCCCATTAATCAGCCAATACACATTTTCGGCTTTTGCTCCATTAATCAATAAAACTTTAGAATATGTGCTCGTAGACAGGGCTCCATATATCTGGATAACAAATACGGCATTTGCATTATCTTCTGCATTAAGGTAAAGTGAATCAGTAAGTGTTGTAGCAGCATTTAAAAGATAGGTATGGGATGTAAGAACAAGATTATTTCCAAATTGTGCAGGATATAATAATTGTATATCGTAGGGTATTGTGCTTATATCCGTGTATGCAGTTGACAAATCTCTCGCGCAGGCTGCAGTAGATCCATCAGGTATAGGGTGAATAGTACCTGTTACATACGCAGGATTAAAACCGGTAGCAGATCCATTATTGCTACCAACATCGCCCGTAACATAAGTTACTCCCGAATTGGAAACAGCTCCGTCTGAAGAAAATAATGCATAGCAGGCAGAGCTGCCAAGTGGAGGTGCCGGTGGTCCTGTAAGAGCAGGACTCCCACAACCTATTGGCGTATATGCCAATATGCCATTAACAGTTACTGCCCCGTCGGTAGAGAGCGCTCTTCCTTCCAGGGTATCACCGGTATTCATTTTAATTGCTGCGTTATTTGCAATAACAGTTCCTCTCATAGTAGTTCCGGAAGCCATGCTTACAAGGCCTTCCACTTTCCAGAACACATTGCACGCCAATGCACCATTAACTAATATTATTTTAGAAGATGCATTCGCAGAAAAAGAGCCTTTAATTTGAAAAACGAATACAGCATTTGCATTTCCTTTTGCATTCAGGAAAAGTTTAAGATTCAGTGTTGCGGCACTGGCTATAGAGTAAACACCGGCAACAAGAGTATCACCATTTCCAAGCGTTGATGCAGGAAAGAATGTGGGAATATCACTGTTCAGTTGGTTGTATGCAATTAATAAATCTTTTGAGCATTGAGCGCTTGCTGCATTATTGTTGTCCATTACACCATTTACATTTCCGAAACCGGTGCTGGAACCATTGTTTGTTCCCACACTACCTGTAAGCTGCGAAATACCTGTATTGGTAACAGCCCCATTAGAAGAGAACAGAACAAAATTTGCAGCAGTACCCATTGTTGGAGCTTGCGCAAAATTTAAAATTGGTATTAATAATAGTATATATATTGTTACTAGTTTAAGATATTTTGCATTCATTATTTTGAGGATTACTTGTGAAATAATTTTCACGATGCAAAAATGCATACACTACATAGTGTATACATTACACAATACCATAAAAATGTTACATACTTCACACATTCTAAAAAGGGAACCAGAGGAGAAAAGGATATAAAAAATAAGTCCCCGGCATATACTGTCGGGGACTCTTTCAGCTTTAATTAAAAAGCTTATTATTAAACAGTCTTATATCTTACTGAATTTCCTCACAACTTCCATATTATCGTTATGGAGCCTAAGGAAGTAAATACCCTCAGCTAAACTGGAAACTGGAACAACTGTTGCCGCATTGTGAAGCTCAAAACTTGAAACTACCTGCCCAAGAGTATTGTAAATTTCTCCATATACAGCCTCTGTAGAACCTGTAGTATTTTCTACATTCAGGTTTCCCGATACAGGATTAGGATATATTACAATGTTTCCAGTATTCAAAGTCACTTCATTTACTGAAGTTGGAATAGTTTTCTGAGTGAATACTGCAAACGGACTCATGGAAGTAACATTAGCGCGTATTACACTATACATGCTTCCTGATACTATTGCTACCATGCTGTCACCAATATTGTCCCACATAGATGCATAATGCGAAATATAATCGAAGCCAGTATGTAAAAATCCATTTACCTCTGCTGCAGCCGACCATGATAATTGCATATTTGCATTAATGCCTGCGCCTATATTGTTTTGAAATAACCAGGTGGCATTAACCATCGGTTCGTAGTTAGATATCACAACACCCGAAGTGCCCTGTGAATAAACTACCGGCATAGCGCTCAAACCTACAGTTCCAACTGCGGAACCCGGATTAAGATTTAAGGTTGCAGGTAAATAGTTAGTTAACGTACCCACTTGATATGTTATAGTTTTACCTATGGTATCATTCATGGTTAAATAGCCACCCTTACTCGTAATTATATAAGAAGTATTGCTTGCTCCGGTAACAGAACCTGTGCGACCTATTTCCAAATTACTGCTTCCGATATCAACATATCCTTTTACAAAATTCAAGGTTCCGTCAATTACAAGGTTCGACCCTAATTTCAACGAGCCTGAACCGCCCACATTCATAGTTAAATTCTTTACCGTATCGCCTAAAGGTGAAAACATAAGCGAATCTGTAACGGCTGCTAACGTATTTACACTAATGCTGGAAGCGTGGGTTGAAAAAACCATACCCGTTCCCAAAGCAGCAATATCAGCATTTACAGCTAAGTTGTTTCTATTAAGAACAAGGGTTCCACTTACTAAATTAAGAGTATCCACATTCAAGGCTGTTGCTAAATTTATGCTATGTGTATTCCCGATATTCTCTGTGAATTTACCCATAGTAATACCACTAAGCGAAAGATTTCCGGTAATAGAATTAACACCTGTAAAGGCTAATTTTGTAAGCGTATTTACCGCTAAAAAACCTGTACCTGTTAAATCTCCTATTATTGTAAGAGCTGCACCACTAATGTTTAGTTCACTACCGTTCGATAATACCAGGTTTCCATTTAAAGTAAGTGCTGATGAAATAGCTACTGAATTACCGATACCTACATTAACAGTTAGATTCTTCAAATTCTGATATCCCTTTACAAAGCCAATCGAATTTGATAAGCCAATTGCTGTATTCACTGTAAGACTTGAAAGCACATTACCCGCAACTGCAACGGCACCGGTTATCTGGCTGCTGGTGGTAAGATTAAAGCCGTTAAGCTTCAATATACCCCTGGTAAACTTTAATGAATCATCCATTATTACGTTAGAACTTAATGCCACTGTGTCGGCACTTGGTACATTAATGGTTACAACACCTAATCCGGTACCACTTAATTCCAACCCCGCTATTGTAGAACTATTCATATAATTTACACTATAAGGAGAAGTAAGAACAAGCGTGCCGCCTGATAATGCAACGCCACCTCCGGATATAGCAATGTTAGAATTGGCTCCGGCTGTTAAAGCACCTGCTGCATCTATTGTTAGTAAGCCCGATAAATTGAGCTCATTGAAAAATTTAATTTGAGCAGACGTGCTGAGACTAACCATCGTATTAATTATGGTATCAGCTGTAACCGCACCTGTGAAGGTGAATGCGCCTCCTGTATTTAACATAAATTTAGCTGCATTGATACTGCCTGCACCTACTATAGAACCGCCTGAATTAATATTCAGACGAATATATGGAGCTGCTGAAAGGGTTCCAAGTACATTTACGGTACCGTTAACTGCAACATTTTGGTCCATGGTTACAGTATATGTCAGAGGGACAACAACCATATCTCCCACAGGTAATGTAAATGGAGGTGCACTGCCTCCCCACGTTACGGCGCTGCTCCAATTGCCAGATGCCGATGCTGTATATATTGTTGCGGAGGATACTCCACATACCAGCATAAAGGACGCCATAAGCAATCCCATTTTTACTGGATTTTTGATACTCTTTTTCATGATTTTTTGATTTAAATGATTTAATTAATAATTACGTTGCAAAAGTCTATCCATTTAGGCAGAGAGGTGTTACACATTAAAGAAAAGATATTACACATATCTTATGTTTAAAGAAGGGCATAAAAAAAGTCCCGCATTTCTGCGAGACTATTCATCAAACATTACACTTACTAACTAACTATTTTAATGCCACAACCATATATTTGCTTTCGCCCCAGAATGCAGCGGGATTTGTTATGGAAACATAATCCGATTTATCATCACTGGTGATAGTATATGAATTGTCAGGATGGATAGTAATAAACTTCCTGAATTTTCCATTCAAACTTACTCCCTTAAAGGTAGTAAGGTCAGCTTGTGTATATTTCGAATTATCAATTTGCGAATTTACTTTGGCCGTACGACCTATTCCAATAAATCCGCCTTGCTTATCTATAACGCCATTTTCTTTCAGTTGCTTCATGGTTCCGCTAACATAATAAACAGTATTCATTTTGAATGTCAAATCTGCAACTTGTGCACGTTGCGCATATATTACATCCATGCTATCACCGAAATTGGTGTTAACGGTTTGCAACGCATTATTTGTTTGAATAAGATTATTTTGCAATACATAAATTTCTGTATCTTTCATAGAAATTTCCTGCGAAAGGTGCATTACTATATCTGCAAGGTTTGCATTTTTAGTAGTCATGCTTTTTAACCTTGCCTGAAGACCATTCATTTTCTTATCATTGGCAACAATCCATTCGTCCAGTTCCTTTACTTCTGCAACAACCGATTGTTTGTTCGAACCCATTTCACCCGCATTTACAGTTATCATTTTTTCACGTGTTTTAATCCGGTCTAAATTATCCTGTATTTGGCTCAGCACGCTCAGATAATATGTTACATTAGAATCTTTCTGATTGGCTTGTACCAGCATAACTGAATCTTGCTTGTTTATGTCTGTCAGTTTTTGCACCTGGTCCGAATTTGAACATCCGGCAAGGGCTAGCGTTGCTATTATAAAATATCCTGTTGTTTTCATGTTTGTTGATTTTATTATATTTAATTGAGTACAAAGGTGAGCAGCTTTAAATAAGCAGGTGTTACACATTACTTGAAAAACATTACATATATCGCAGATATCCTTTCTGCTATTTATCATGACAAAAACAAAAAGGCGCGGTGCTTTTGCATCGCGCCTTTAGAATTTTATAAAAATATATTATTATTCAATTAGAATAGCCCCGCTATTAACCAATCAAACTCTAATGCCTATCGTGGTTATCCTTATCATGATCATGTCCATTATCATGATCATGAGGTTTTTCTCCGAAAGTTTTTTGAGGTTCTCCCCTATGATATCCTCTTGGATAGCTTTTCTGGTGATCTTTATAGTTTTCATAAGGCCTTTCACCATGATATTCCTTTAGTGCCACTTTCTGTCCGCCATAAAGATCATAATTCCTGTATTTGTGAGGCAAATTGGATGAATGAATCCATCTTCCACCTGTCATATAAACATAATTCCCATCCGTAACATCATAATACGCCTGGATATCGGGAATGTAATAGAACCTTATGCCCGCTCCATCGGCCGGTCCCCAAGGCGGTGGATTGCCTACAGTAGCAGTAACTACAACCTGCGCCTGCAATGTTCCGGCAAGAACCAATAATAATCCGCCGATCATCAATTTTAATTTTTTCATTTTTTATTTTATTTTACATTGTGAATGAATTTTCACAACAGTACAAAAGTGGAACTGTTCGGTTGGCAAAGCGTTATATATCTACTAAAAGATATTACACATATCTCATATTTCGGGGTTTTCCCGGTAAACCAAAATGAATATTGAAAATTGGAGGCTGCCTTCTTTCCCAATGAAATGAGTTCAAATGAGCCAAAGGCTGTACCCGGAGTCGGAATCGAACCGACATTCTCGTGAAAGAACTGGTTTTTGAGACCAGCGCGTCTACCTATTCCGCCATCCGGGCATGAAAAGGGGCTGCGAAATTAGAAATTATTTTAAAACAAGGAAGGAACATTATGTTCCGGGCAGGTTTTTCAAAATTTTTTAATGCATACATACTAAACCGGTAGTTGTTCCGTTACAATCTAAATAACCCCAACGAATCCATTATGACAAATCGTTACTTAGTTGCATGTAGCGGCCTCTTAATAGCTCTTAACCAGCTATATATACTTACTTCTAATCATTTTATTATCATCAACAATTCATGGGTGGTATTTGATGCCTTCCTGGCGAGCATATTGTTTCTGACCGGCTTATTTAACAATAAATATTTCTACATCACCACATTTGTAGTCTGCTGCCTCTTTTTACTATTAAGTGTGGTGCAGTTTTACCATGTGCATATTTCGCTGGCAAATCCATTGAATGCAGTATCATTCACACGGATATTCTTCCTCGCTATGGCTCTGTATTGGTGCCTAAAGGGATTTAAAGCCGGCGATTCGCACACCGTTATCTCATAGCTGTTTTGCTATAGTGGGGTATACTTCCTCTGAAAAGATAAAACGCCATATACGAACGCTATCGGTATATCCACCGGGGTGTACATATATCACATGGCTGTTCCTGTCGATAATGATACTGGTGGGGTATCCCATACCCCTGTTGAGTTGGTAACAACCGTCTTCATCCAGGTGAGCCAGGGTATACTGAATATGATACTTTTCTTTAATTCGCCTGATTGTTGCATCATCATCTGATGTAAGAGAAACAAATTGAAAGTCGGTGTTATCTTTTAGCGTATCATAAAGTTTGTTCAGTGCACCCATTTCCGCCATACAGGGTGCGCAGGCAGCCTCCCACATATTAATATATGTTACTTTACCTTTTAAACTCGCATTATCCACCACGCCATCGGCTCCGGCAGCCAAAAATGCAGGCAGGGGCCTATTAAGCACTTGTAGTTTCCATGAATTAAGGAGTGAATCTTCCTGGCGCTGATTTATATTGACAGCAGATTGACCAATACTAAGCGTAGAAATAAGCAGAAATAGTACAATGATGTTATAATACTTATAACTCATACCTTATAATTTATAAGCCTATACGAAACTCTGCAAATCGTAAAGCTTTTTATAAACACCATTTTGAGAAAGTAAAGCAGCGTGGGTACCACGTTCCACAATATGGCCACTTTGCATCACAATTATTTCATCTGCATTTTTAATGGTAGAAAGGCGGTGTGCTATTACAATGGATGTGCGGTTAGTCATCAGTTGGGTAAGGGCATCTTGCACCAAGCGTTCCGATTCCGTATCGAGCGCCGAGGTGGCTTCGTCTAAAATAAGAATAGGAGGATTCTTTAATATGGCACGGGCAAGGCTCATGCGCTGGCGTTCACCACCCGACATCTTGCCTCCCCTATCTCCTATATTGGTTTCATATCCATTTTCCATACGGCTGATAAACTCATGTGCATGGGCTACTTTGGCAGCTTGTATAACCTGCTCGTCGGTTACATTTTTCATCCCGAAGGCAATGTTGTTTTTAACCGTATCGTTAAATAAAACGGTATCCTGTGTAACAATACCCATCAGGTTGCGAAGCTGTGAAATGCTTAATTCATTCAGCGGAATTCCGTCGATGGTTATAATACCTCCTGTTGGGTCGTAAAAGCGAGGCAGCATATCGGCCAATGTACTTTTACCCGAACCCGATTGCCCAACAATAGCAATGGTTTTCCCTTTGGGGATTTTTAAATTAATATCTTGCAAAGCATAGCCTGAATCGCCACGTTGATAAGCGAACGATACATTCTTAAATTCAATTTCTTTCTCGAAAGTACCTATTGGGCGTGGGTTTGCAATCTCTGTAACAGTTATTTCAGCGTGTAATATTTTATCAATACGCTCTAAAGAAGCTAATCCCTTTTCTACGTTATAATACCCGGTTGAAAAAGCCTTTGCAGGTGCCATTACCTGGGCAAATATTATAACATATGTAATAAATACGGCTCCATCTAATATATGGCTCGCGCTCCAAACCATATGTCCCCCAATATAAATCAATATAGCTGATAGTATTGAAACCAGTACCTCCGTTAGCGGAGATGCCAGATCAGTACGTCTATATACACGGTTCATAATGCCAGTATATTTGTTATTCTCTTCACGGAACTTAGTATGCATAATCTTTTCAGCAGTGAAAGCCCTGATGATACGAATACCACCAATAGTTTCTTCTATCATAGAAAATAGAACCCCCATAGAACCTTTCGATTTGGATGAGCTTTTACGCAAGGTACCGCCTACCTTATAAATAAGAAAACCTATTACAGGCAAAAGGCAAACTGCTACAAGGGTAAGATGTGGGCTCAAAACAACCAGAGAAGCAATAATAAAAATTATGTTCAGCGGATTTACACTTATCATTTCCAGCGATTGCATAACCGACCATTCAATTTCGGTAAGGTCATTGGTCATACGTGCCATAATGTCACCTTTTCTTTCAGCAGAATAATAGGAGAGCGGCAATACCAATATCTTATCGTATATTTCATTACGAAGATCTTTGATAACACCGTTGCGGATGGGAGCCATATTGTATACCGCTATATAACGGAACACATTTTTAAGCAACATCATCATTACAAAACTTACGCAAAGTAAAATAAGAACATATTGCACCCCATATTCTTGAGATAGATTTTGTATGTAATATTTCGAGATGTCTGACAGCCATGTTCCACTCATATGGAATGCCGGTTTAGCAAGAACCCCTACTTGTTTGCCTGCAGAATTTTCCGGGTGAAAAAGAACATTTAAAAATGGAATAACAGCGACAAGAGAAAACACATTAAATACTATTGACAAGGCATTTGCAATTACGTTAATAACTGCATATTTCTTATAGTTTTTAAGATAGCGAAGTATTTTGCCTAAGCCTTTCAATGATACGTGAAAGTGAGAGTTATAAATTGATAATTGGTGCGCTAAATTACCAAATTAAAGACGTATAGCTAGGATAATGTTTTAAAAAGAGATTGAAAATCATAATATACCCAGAACACTGCCGTTTGAAATTTATACAGAACATCATTTAAACTATCCGATAACTTTGCAGTCTTTCTCCGTACCTATTTACCCTCATGGCATCATCTAAAATTCGATTTGCGTTCATCTTATGCCTTGCTTTTTCATTACCCGCTATTTCGCAGCTCAACCTGCATGCATATGTGGAGGAAGCCAGGAAGGAAATGAATGAGAAAAACTATTTCGATGCTATACAAAAGCTAGATGTTTGCATTGAAGTAAACCCCCATGATTATGTAGCTTATTTTTATAGGGGAGTATGCAAATATTTCCTGAAAGATAATTTAGGCGCCGAGCTAGATTTTAATAGTTCCATGTCGGCTTATAATCCATTGCTTTACGATGCCTACCATTACCGCAGCCTGGTAAAATACCGGTTGGGAAACTACGAAGGGGCCGTAAAAGATATAGACCATGTTATAGAAGGCACATCAAGCAACCCCGACCCTGAGTTATATGTGGAAAGGGCATTTTTTAAACTTTCCGATCAGGATTTTAAAGGTTCACTGGGCGATTGCAATACTGCGCTCCATGATCATTATACGGGTGAAAATGTTTACCTGTGCAGGGGAATGGCCGAAAACGCACTCACCCATTATGATAGCGCTTTGATGAACTATGCCATTGCCATAAAGCTTAACCCAAAGGATATCGATGCATACTTACGAACGGGCATAACCTATTATACGCTGGAAAAATATGTCGATGCCATTGTACAATACAATAAGGCATTAAAAATAGATTCAGCCTCCACATTTGCTTATTTTAATCGCTCGGAAGCCTATATAAAATTAGATAGTACCAGACAGGCGCTTAATGACTTGAATACAGTAATTATATATGATCCGATGAATGCTGTCGCTTATTTCGACCGGGCAGTTTTGGAAGCAGGCAAAAATCATTATACCGATGCGATTACGGATTTTGACAAGGTGTTAACTATTAACCCTAAAAACATACAAGCCCTCTTTAACCGGGCTAAACTCAAATCGCAAATAAAGAATTATCACGGTGCGTTGGCTGATTATAATTCAGCTATTGATTTGTTTCCTTACTATGTAGAAGCTTATTATGAACGGGGCCACGTAAAAGAAGCCCTGAAAGATTATAACGGGGCAAAAACGGATTATAGAATGGGTAAAATAGCAGGCCAGATAACTCATCTGGGCGACACTTTGCAAAGAGCACACGACTCGGCAGCGCTGGTGAGGCTAATGGCATTAAACTCCAATTTTTCAAACGAAAATCAAAAACTGTCCGACACTACCCACATTGATTTATTACCTCTTTACCGAATGACTGTTAAAACCCCCAATTTCGAAAATGCAAACTGCATACCTGTACTGCTGAAAAAAATCCATAGGGAATACATCCATTTTTGTCTCACAAACAAAGAAGCTGCCTTTGGGGATAGTTCCAAAGAAAATGCTGCTGTTATAGGGAATGAAAACGAGCAATCGGGTAATGCACTGCTGGAAAAAGCCGTATCGGAAACCAATATGCAGTTATTTAGCGCAGCCTCTGTCGATTACACCAAACTGATTGCCGAAGATACCGCCTCTGCCATAAATTACTTTGCACGCGGAGTTAATATATGCCGGAAAACAGAGATACTCGGGCAACTGAATAATGACCAGCAATATTCTTATGTAAATAAAACATATAAGGTGGCCAATAATTCGTCGGGTGAGGGATATGAAAAAGCTATTGCCGACTTTAACAAAGCAATACAATTAGAGCCTGACTTTGTTTATGCCTATTACGACAGGGCTTATGCAAAATACAAACTTCAGGACTTAGAGGGGGCCATACAAGACTACAACCAAGCCCTGCAAATTGATCGTGATTTTACCGATGCATATTATAACCGGGGGTTATTGCTATTCTTACGAAACGACAAAATAGATGCCTGTGAAGATTTCAGCAAGGCAGGTGAATTAGGATTAACGCAAGCTTATCTAATTATCAAAGCCTATTGTACTGAAGTTACGAAGTAGTTCTACTATGCAATAAGTCAGGATCACCAATCGTTATTATAATAAAAGCTCTTTCCTTTCAATATTTATATATCTATAATACTATGTTATGAAGCTAACTCTACGATTCTTTATGCTGCTGTTGCTAAGCCCTCTATTATTATATGCACAACAAGCACCCAAAGCAAATTTTTATACTTCGCAAACTTCAGTATGCGATACTCCCAATGTAGTTTTTTTTATTAATCAATCGAGTGGGAATCCAACCAGTTGGAGATGGTATTTCCCCGGAGCTGTACCTGATACCTCCACCTCTTTTAATCCTACTGTCACATACACACAACTCGGCTACCACACAGTCAAATTGGTGGTAAAGAACAATTATGGTTCCGATAGCCTTACCAAAAACAATTACATTTTTGTAGATAGTATACCGCACGTAAAGCTCATTGGCTCTGATACTGTGTGTTACGGAAGCAGAACAACTTTGGAGGTACTTGGTGGCAGTATTTACCACTGGAATAGTGGAGCAACTACATCGGCTATACATTTAACGGGCATTATCAGCTTTACTTACACAGTGCAAGTAAGCGATGGTATATGCTTCAAAGATACAAGTATTAGCCTTTATGTAGATTCGTTGAGACAGATAACTTTTGCTGGCAACACTTCACTTTGCTTAGGCGATAGTACCATAATTTATGCCACCCCGAAATCATCTTCCTATCACTATTTATGGAGTACCGGTTCCACAGAGGATAACATAAAAGTATCTGGCAAAAAAACTGGTTCCTATACTTACTACCTGTCAGTTAAGCACGATAGTTGTTCGGAAGATTCTTTACCTATAACTATCAATGTGTACAATTGCACAGGTATCGAAAATTACTATAACGTTTCGGGCTCAATAGTTATTTACCCTAACCCAAGCAATGGGGTTTTCAATACTGAAATTAAAAATTACGAATTAAGAATTCATAATATTGTTGAGGTTTATAATGTTTTAGGAGAAAAAGTGTACTCGCATCAATTGTTACTTGCTAATTCCCAATTCCTAATTGATCTTTCTTCCCAGCCCAACGGAGTTTACTTTTATAGGGTAGTCAATGAATCAGGAGGTTTACTTGGAGATGGAAAACTGGTAATAGAAAAATAAAGTCAAGCTCTCCCATGTACCCTCTCGTTTTGAACAGGTTAATCTTACCTGTTTATAAAAAACCGGGCTTTTACCCAACGTTTAAAAAACAGCATCCGTTTACTTATTAAAATGAGATGTGGATAGAAAAGTATTTTTATCAATATAAGCAGTTATTTTGTATTGATATTATGGCATTTACAAATTTTCTTTAACCCCCCGAAAAAAAGATTCAGATAAAGAATAACCTAATTTTAACGATAGCACAAAGCGGGTATGGAATTTTTTATTAAATTAGCCCCGTCTGTATACAAGAATATGTAACAAGATACGGACGTTGCTACTAAACAACTTCTTGAAAATGAAACAAAAATTACTTATATTATTATTGCCTGTTCTTCTTTTTGTTACAGGGATTCCTGCACAAAATATTCGGTTCCCTCTCAATAATGCGAATGGTAACAATTCAGCAGAAAAAGATACCAATACTACAGAAACCTTAGTTTATGGGTGGGATACTACCCTTAGTTCGGTTCAGGCACAGGTAAATGCAAGTAATCAAGACTTTAACGCTTTCATCCAAAACTATCAAACGTATATTGATTCGGAACGTTCAGCTATTTATCCCCAGGTAAAAAAAGGCAAGTTAAGTTCTTCCAATTTCCAACCTTATATCAATAGTAAAAAACAAGCGCTGGTAGAACTCTACAATAATTTTTCCAATAATAAAAATAACAATCGCCATACGCCTAAAAGGCTCATACCATCTTATGTAGCGCCCACCTGCGATTCTGCTTGTACCAATATGAATTTTATAAGCGGAGATTTTACCGGGTGGTATGGGTATTATGAGGTTAATAGCTCTGGGGTTAATAACTTCAATTTTACAGGTATAAATGGAGGTTATTTAGGAGCCGTTAATAAAGCCTGCTTCGACCCCAATACCAGCAGCTACCAAATGCACATTACTACAGGAGCAAATGACTATCTGCTACAAACTTACGGTAAAATTCTAATGTCCCAGGTATCGCCCTGGGGTATTGGTAATTCGGTAATGTTGGGAGACAGTACCATTCCCAATTCGGGTATGGCTATATTAAGCCAGAAATTCCAGGTTACGGCTGCTACTAATAGTATAACTTATGCTTATGCTATACTTATCGAAAATCCGGCAAGCCACAGCTACCATGAGCAACCTTTTTTCAGTGTAACCCTGTTCGATTCCAGTGGTGATACTATATCAAACTGCGGGAAATATTTCGTTTCTGCCGGTCCGGGATTGCCTGGTTTTAAAGGAGTATGGTATTCTCCCGAAGGAGACACGGTTTATTGGAGAGATTGGACACAAGTTAACGTTCCGCTCAATAAATACGTAGGACAATGTGTAACCATCCAATTTATGGTGGGCGATTGTTCTTTAGGCGGGCACTTTGGTTATGCATATGTGGATGCATCATGTGAACAATTTTCGATTAAAGCGTCTTCACCTACAGGCATTATCTGCGGCCGGCACGGAACCGTTGTACTCAGCGGCCCTTTCGGTGCATCTGCCTATAGATGGTCGGGACCCAAAGGCGGTATTATTAGCAGCGACACTATTGGAAATATAACAGTTGATAGTGCGGGCCAATATACCCTTATACTAACTCCTGTTACTGGCGATTTGTGTCAGGATACTCTTCATTATACTGTAAAAGGTCTCGATTCACTGGTGGCATCTGCCGCAGTTAACAGCCCTATAGCTTGTTTCGGCGGAGCCGGAACAGGAATAGCAAAAGCTATTAACGGGTATAATCCTTACGTGTACCAATGGACTGCCCCGGGAGGAACAAATGCTATAGGTACAGGCCTTGTTGCAGGTAACTATACTGTAACCATAACAGACTCCAACGCTTGCTCGGCTACAACCTCTTTAGTAATGACCCAACCCACACAATTAACTACCACAACTAAAATTACGCCTGCCACCTGCGGCAATAATAACGGAACAGCTACTGCTAATCCGACCGGAGGGGTTTTACCTTATGCTTATTTATGGGCCCCGGGTGGACAAACCACCAAAACAGCAAGTAATCTTGCATCAAAAACGTATACTATAACTGTTACCGATAAAAATGGATGTACGGCTACTGCATTAGCCGTTATACCGCCTTCTGTTGTTACAGCTTCTGTAAATGCAACTAAGTCTGTAAGCTGTTTCGGGGGTAGTGATGGAACAGCCACTGTTACGCCCAATGGAGGCATATCGCCATATACCTATTCATGGTCTCCTAAAGGAGGCACTGGTGTTACAGCTACTGGATTAAGCGCCGGAAATTATACCGTAACGGTAACCGACAGCAGCGGGTGTACAACAACCGCAATAGGTACTGTTGCTCAGCCTGCTGTGCTGGTAGCAAGCATAAGCGGAATTAATAAAATATTATGTAACGGAGGCGTGGGAACCGCTACCGGAGCAGGAAGCGGGGGAACAGCGCCCTATAACTACTCCTGGTCGCCTATCGGTGGAAATAATGCTACCGGAACAGGGTTATCCGTAGGAACTTATACAGTAAACGTAACTGACAAAAATGGATGTACAGCCTCTACCAAAGTAACTATGACGCAGCCCGCTGCCCTTAGCTATGTTACAAGTTTTACCAAAGCCACATGTGGCCTTGCCAATGGAACTGCCAGCATTGCAGTTGCAGGAGGAGCAATCCCCTATACATATGCATGGAATCCTTCCAGCGAAACTACAGCGACCGCTACAGGACTGAAAGCTGGAACCTATAATGTTTCCGTTAACGACAATAATAATTGCACCACCAGTGCAACGGTAACAGTTACCCAACCTACCCTGGTTACGGCCAGTGTTACCATTAACAGCCAGGTGAGCTGCAATAATGGTGCAGATGGATCGGGCTCAATTACAGCCTCCGGCGGAACAACTCCCTATACCTATAACTGGAATCCGGGCGGAAATACCAATGCCAATGCAACCGGCCTGTTCGCCTTAAGTTATACCATAACTGTAACCGATGCTAACGGATGTACCGCTACGGCTGATGCCTCGCTCACAGAACCTACTGCCTTATTGGTTAATATTACGGAACCAAGACTTATTTGTAAAGACAGTACGGGCGATTTATTTGCCAACGCATCAGGCGGAGCACCTCCTTATAAATACGCATGGAGTGCAGGATGTATAGCAACTACCAGTACTGCCCAGATAACCCCTATTACAACCATCAACTATTCGGTAGTTGTAACCGATGTTCACGGTTGTACGGCAAGCGCACAAATTATCCTTCAGTTCGGACCCTCCTTTGCATCCGAAATTACAGGTAAGAAATCTGTCTGCATTGGCGACTCTACATTCCTATGCGCCAAAGCGCTGGGAGGAGTGGGTTTAGACACTTACTTATGGCAACCCTCGGGCAATACTAACTCCTGTGTTTATATTGCACCCGGCAATGCAGCATCTGTAAATTATACTGTCGCTGTGGTAGACGGCTGCGGCGCTACATCTACGGTGAGTACAACTATTACTACCGACCCCTATCCTACCGTCAATATGTATGCTAATTTTTACCAGGGTTGTGCACCCTTCTGCATGCAATTTCACAATGCTTCTACTATACCGCAGGGAACCCTGCAACAATATCACTGGATAGTGGGAGACGGCGACACCCTGAGAGCTCAAAATCCTCTCTATTGCTACAAATCAAGCGGCCAATACGATGTAACCCTTTCTGTAGTATCCGACAGCGGTTGCAGCGCAAGCCTCACTAAGAAAGGTATGATTACGGTATACAGCGCTCCGCAGGCTGCCTTTACGTACTCGCCTCAGCCGGTAACAATCCTTACACCCACGCTTCAGTTTACCGATGAAAGTCGCGATAAGTATGGTATTGCTTATCGCTGGTGGACTTTTGGCGATAACAGCGATTCGACCAGTAACCTTACTAATCCTACCCACACATACCAGGATACCGGCACCTATTGTGCAAACCTGATTGTAATGAATGCCCGTGGCTGTTCGGATACGATAACCAACTGCCTCATAATAGGTCCTGCCTTTACGCTATATATTCCGTCTGCGTTTACACCAAATGCCAACGGGCGGAATGATGTGTTTAAACCCGTAGGCGAATACATTAAAAACTTTGACATGTATATTTTCGACCGTTGGGGCATGGAAATATTCCATACTTCCGATATAAATATTGGTTGGAACGGTGCTGTACACGGAGTTGGTTCCATTTGCCAGGAAGATGTATACGTATACAAAATAACCGTAATGGACGACCAGGGCACTCTACATACGTATGTGGGTAATGTAAGCCTACTGAAATAAAACAAACTGAATTTTCAATTAGAAGAAGAAACCCATCCGTAATAAAGATGGGTTTCTTTATTACCCAAAACACCCAAGGGTCAGATATTTTTCTTCAGCCCCACAATGCCAATAATAATGAGGGCATAGAAAAAGAAATCGGTTGTATTTAACGAAGACGCTTTGAATACAAAAACGTCCATTAGCTTTAGCCCTATAATAGAGAAAGCAACCCACACGGTAAATGCAACATCGGTAGGTATTTGTTTCATGGCTAATGAGAAGAAAAAGATGTTCGTAATGCCGAATAAAATATACCCTAATGGCGGCATTAACAGCTTAGCATTTGTCGGCTCGCTGAAATACAGTTTTACAGGAGTAGCCCATATTTTTTTCAAATCGATATACTTCAGCGAATAGGTCCACCATACTTCTGCCAAAGCGGCAATAAGAAGATACATCCAGCGCACAAGTGACATGGTCATGACTAATAATGTTTGTCGGTTAAGTAAATTAATATTTGAGCCTTGTATTTTTTATACGTATTCTTAACAGAAGATTTTTTTTTGAACCACTTTACCAAATCATCTCTCCAGAAAAAATACCAGTGCCATTTTTTATCGCTGCGCAATTTATTTTCATCCATGCGTTTAACGGAAAAAACATGCTGCAAAAAATAATCATGCGGATATTCATAATACAATCCATATTTTTCAGGTTTGTAATCGGGAAGGTATGCAGTGCCGAAGAGCCAGTCCCACAGGGAAAACTTGGTTGAAAAATTAGCGAAGAATACCTGGTTGTAATCGGCATGGTGCCACTGGTGCATTTCGGGCCCGTTGATAATTTTCTTGAATTTACCCAGGCTCACATCCAGGTTGGAATGGATAAACATTCCCCATATCGCATCTATTAAAGCTTTTATAGGAACAATAATGGGGTTTGCCCCCAGTAGAATAATAGGAGCGAATTCAATGGTTTGGTTGATGATAATTTCTATCACATGCGAGCGCGAACCGGATAGCCAGTCGACCTCTTTGTTGGAGTGATGCGCTTCGTGCGTGCGCCACAAAACCTTCGAATTATGCTGCCAGCGATGGAACCAGTAGATATAGAAATCATGGGTGATGAGAAAAAACAATACCTGCGCTGCGATAGGCCAGCTGGTTACAAGATGCAGTGAAGAGAGATGATAGTGCTGATCGACCGGATAGATAATGTAATTGAAGATAACTATCTTCAAAAAGAAACTTTGGATCAACGTATACCACACAAAATCTACAAAAAAACCATCACGGAATAAAGGCAGGCCTTTGCGATAAGGAAACTTCCGCTCCAGCAAAATAATCACAAGCGCACTTACTATAAGTAGCACGGTTGTGACTATTTCAACTGAAGCTAAAGACATGCCTTTATTTAGTTTCCTGTAAGATTTGTGCGTTTTGCCTTCTTAATCTTTTCAGGGAGCTCATTTCGCTTTCGTATACTTTCTTAACTCCATCTCCAACAGCAATTTCGAAATCGCGAATGTCTCTTACCAGGCGTTGCATACCTTGTGGTTCAACCGATGCAGCATGGTCAGAACCCCACATAGCACGGTCAAGGGTAAAATGCCTTTCAACAAAGGTGGCACCTAATGCAACTGCACAAACGGTAGGAGATAAACCTGTTTCGTGACCTGAATATCCAATCGGTGTTTCCGGGTACATTTCCTCCAGCGTATTAATCATCTTTAGGTTTAATTCCTTCGGAGGACATGGATATGCAGAAGTAGAATGTGCAATAAGCAGATTATCGGTTCCGAATTTATCAACCGCACTGGTTATTTCAACCATGGTAGACATACCGGTTGAAAGGATATAAGGTTTGCCGGTAGCCTTTACTTTCGAAATGAGAGAATAATCGGTCAATGAAGCAGATGCCATTTTATACACAGGTGTATCAAATTGCTCCATAAAATCAACGGCTTCTTCATCCCAGCACGAAACAAACCAGTCAATACCGCGCAACTTGCAATGAAAATCAATCTCATCATATTCAGCTTTGCCAAATTCAATTCTGTGCCTGTAATCAATATAGGTCATTCTGCCCCAAGGGGTGTCTCTTTCTAAATACCATTGGTCTTTGGGAACACACAATTCAGGAGTGCGTTTTTGAAATTTCACTGCATCGCATCCGGCAGCGGCTGCTTCGCTGATTAATTTTTTAGCTATTTCCACCGAGCCATTGTGGTTGATACCCACTTCAGCAATAATATATACCGGCTCTCCATAGCCTATGCTCCTGTTCTCCCTGATTTTGATTGTTTTCATAGTGTTGATTTTTTATTGTTACGTGTTGTTCATTAATTCGATAATTAAATAGCGGTCCATCCACCATCTACCACCAGGTTGGCACCTGTCATGTACGAAGAGGCATCGCTGGCAAGGAACACAATGGCTCCCTGGTAATCGGTAGGCGCTGCCATTCTTTTTAGCAACGTACGCTTGCTGTAATTTTTCACAAAATAGCTGTCCTGGTTATTTTCTACTCCGCCGGGGGAAAGCGTATTTACCCGCACATTTTTATCGCCCCAGTATGATGCCAAAAATTTGGTGAAGCTGATAACGGCCCCTTTGGTTACGGGGTATGAAACCGATTTGTAGAACCGTTGATGGCCCGCTTCATTTTTATAAATGCTTTGGTCGGGGGCCACTATTCCGTAAGTAGATGCAATATTAATAATGCTGCCCTTTTTCTTTTCGGCCATTATGGTGCCCAGTACCTGCGAGCATAAAAACACGCCCGTAATATTTACCTGGATAGATTTATCCCAAAGTTCGATCGGGTAGTTTTCAAACTTGCTCTGTTCGGCTGCTGCCGAAGGGTTTTCAAACATATCGTTGACGGCGGCATTGTTCACCAAAATATCAATGGTTCCATATTTCTGCAAAATCTTCTCTTTGGCCGCACGAAGGGAGTGTACGTTGGTTACATTCACACCCAACCCCATGTGCTGGCTACCCATTTGCATGGCAAATGCTTTGCATTTATTTTCGTCCATGTCAACAACCACTACGCTGGCGCCTGCATCGGCAAGGGCTTTGCAATGTTCCTTACCCAGCAAACCACACCCGCCTGTAACAACCGCTACCTTATTTTCAAGTGAAAAAATTTTCATATTTAGTTCGAGGCTACCGTTGTTTTAGGTTTCATATTAAAGTTGCTCACCTTGCGGAACACAGGTTCTACCGGTTGACCATGGAGTAATTCCTTCACGTTATTATTTTCTACTGCCTTCTTTAAGAGAGGTAATACATCGGCATAGGCTTTCAGGGTATATTCTACATCGGCATCGCTATGGCTAAAACACATGTTGTGGAAACCGCCCCAAAGGATTCCGCTTTTAATCATTTCCTGCTGAACGAATGATTTAAGCAGCAAGGGATCTCCGGCACTCGCATCAAAAGTCATAATGGTACGGCAATCAAAACCTGAACATTTGGTGTAGTTAGCCATATCTAAATCAAAGGCTATTTTATTGTAGCCGTCTTTTAGTTTGCGGCCTTGTTCAGCAAGACGGGCCTGTACATTCTTCTCTTTCATTTCGCTGATGGTAGCCATAGCTGCAGCAATTGAAAGGGCTTCGCCTCCGAAAGTGGTGAAGAAGAAAACAGACTCATTAAAGAGTTCCATTATATCTTTTCTTCCGGTAAGAAGTGAAATAGGCATGCCATTGGCAAATGCCTTGGAGTAAACAGCCAAATCAGGTTTCACATCAAAATATTCCTGTGCGCCTCCGAGAGCGACGCGGAAACCCGTCCACATTTCATCAAAGATGAGAAGCGTACCATTGGCGCGGCAAACCTTTTGCAATTCATAAAGGAAATTGTTTTTCGGTTCTTCAAACACAAAAGGTTCTAATATCACACAAGCCACATCCTCATCCAACGACTCCCTTACGGAATCAATATCGTTGTAATTGAAAGTATAGGTGAGGTTGGCTGTTTCTTCAGGAATGCCTTTGTTGCGGCTGGTTACACCGATATACCAATCGTGCCAGCCGTGGTATCCGCAGCACAATACTTTCTTCCTTCCGGTGAAAGCTCTTGCCACACGTACCGCAGCGCTGCATACATCGGCGCCGGTTTTGCTAATGCGCACTGCTTCGGCATTCGGAATAATTTCATGAACCATTTCGGCCAGTTCCACTTCCGATTTATGCATTAGCGAAAAGGTGATGCCGTCTTTTAATTGTTCCATAATGGCATTATCTACCCTGTCGTAGCAATAGCCCAATGAAATGGGACCGATACCCATATTGTAGTCGATATATTCGTTTCCGTCCACATCCCACACATGCGAACCTTTGCCTTTGGCAAGATACTTGGGGGCTACTCCTTTCACATATTGTCCCGGACCTTTGGCAAGCGTTTGGGTAACGGGTGTCATAATCTTCAAAGCTCTTTCATAGAGCCTGTCCGAATTAGTAATGTCGGGATAGTGTTCGTTGAACTGGATGGTGTTTGTCATGGTAAATTATTTTATAGATACAAGTACATTTTCTAATTCGCGAATGGTATGTTCAGCTATTTTTTCAGGAGTAAATTCTTCAAATTCCAACACGCTGTTAAGTAGCGCAGGTTTAAACCACCTGTTGCGTAAAGCCATAGGGAATACAGGGCAAGTAATGGTGTTTATTAAAAATATTTCTGCCAGGATGCTGAATAATCCTCCCGTTAAAAAGTGGTCCTCTACTGTCACAATAAGTGATGTATTTGCGGCAATGTTCAGGATGAGTTCTTCATCAATTGGTTTCAGGCTACGCAGGTTTACCATCCCTACGGAATACCCTTTTTCTTCCAGCAATGCTTTTGCACGGAAGGTATTTTCAAATAGTAAACCGTAAGTGAGCAGGGTAATATCATTTCCTTCCGAAATCACTTCTGCTTTACCTGGAACATACGGGCTATGTTGGTAGCCGGTCTTCTTATTATTAATACGGATATATGCAGGAGCAGGAGAATTAATCATATCAGGCAGCATAGCAACCAAGTCGTTCTCATCGGCCGGGGCATATACTTCCATGCCCGGTATTCCGCGCAGGATAGACACATCTTCAATAGCCTGGTGTGTGGGGCCATTGGCATCGGATAAAAAGCCGGGTATGTAACCGCAAAGTTTTACCGGAAGATGAGCAATACCCACATCGGTTCGGATAAATTCAAATGCCCGCATCGTTAGAAATGAGGCGAGTGCATGCACCACAGGTATACGGCCGCGAAGGGCCAACCCGGCGGCAGCGCCAATCATAGTTTGTTCGGTTATCCCGGTATCAATAAACCGTTCGCCAAGCAGGGCAGGCATATTGCGGATAAGGGCGCGGTTTTCAGCCGTCATCACTACAATCCGTTCATCATTCTTTGCAAGCCCGGCAAGCGTTTCTTCGTAATTCATATTATCGTACAATAAGTGTTTCTGACTCTAATTTTGCTTTTGCTTCCCCGTGCAATTCACCTAATAAGGCACCTGTTTCTTCGCGGGTAAAGTTGCAGAACCAACGATCGGCGCGAGCTTCAATGCTGGGTAGCCCTCTTCCACGCACGGTATCTGCTACTATTACATTTACTTTGCCACCAGTGGTGTTGATTCCCTTAAAGGCTGCATCTATTTCTTCAAAGTCGTGGCCGTTAATGCGGTTCACACTACAATTAAATGCTTCAAATTTCTTTTCGAGCGATTCAAGCGGTATCAAATCTTCGGTGCGGATGTTAGCCTGAAAATGATTCCTGTCTACCAGGAAAATAAGGTTATCGAGCTTATAGGCATTAGCCACCAGCAATGCTTCCCAAAAGGTACCTTCGTTCATTTCCCCGTCGCCTGTTATTACTACTATGCGGTTGTGTTGCTTCCTCATTTTACAATCGAGGGCCACACCAATGGCTACTGATGGAAGATGTCCCAACGAACCAGAATGAAATTCTATACCGGGAATTGCCCTGTTAGGATGCCAGTAAATACTATCGTTGGTGGAAAGATGATTGGCGAGACGTTCCTTTTTTATAAATCCCAGTTCCGCCAACGTGCCATATAAAGCAGGCACATCATGCCCTTTTGAAAGGAACAGGTAATCGCGTTCGGGGTCGGTTAGGTTTTCGGGAGTAACGTTTAAAAATTCGTTATAGAGGTACACTATTAAATCGGCGCAAGAGAGCGACGCTCCAATAAAGCAGCCTCCATCAGCGGACATATTAATTATATGTTCTCTCACTTTAAGCGAGCAGGTTTCCAGGTTTTCTATTTCGGCTTTTTTCATAGTTATATTGTCGTCCGTGTTTGTTCAGGTTTTATAGTTTTCAATTCATCCAAATGATTCCTGTACCAATTTACCCCGGCCAGGTGACCATTTATTTTCATCAGTTCAGGTTTTTTATGCAGTAAATCCAATATATCGTCCATGCTGAAAAAGGGATTTATAGTGTGTAGCGCGTCATATACACTTTTTATAAACTCATAATCTTCGGGGTAATCGATTGTCCAGCGGTGCGACATAGAATAGTCGGCATCCGGCAATGCTACATTGCCGATATTGAATTTATCGGGATTTTCCCAGATGTAGGGTGTTGTATGTTCGCGTTCTAATTCGCGGTCGGCATTCTTCCATGCATCTGACAAAGCATCCATGGTCATCACTTCCACATCATTCCCATCGGGATAAGAAGCCGGGTGCAGGTTGCTTACATAATCATATATATCGAGGTGCTCAAGGAAATATCCAATTACCTTGTCTATAATAGCAGGATCAATCAGCGGACAGTCCGAAGGAATTTTTACTACCACATCGGCATTAAAGAGTTTGGCTGTCTGGAAATGCCTGTCGAGCAAATCGGCAGAACTGCCACGGTAACAGTAAATACCTTCCTTAATGCAAATTTGTTCAATCTCGTCATCTTCTTTGTATACCGTAGTAGAAACTACCACTGTGCCTTTTAATTTAGCTGCCATGATCCGTTCTACCTGTCTTAAAAAAAGGGGCCTGGAGACAAGGGGAAGAAGCACTTTGTTAGGGAGACGTGTGGAACTGCAACGAACCTGCATTACAGTAACAATGTTCAGGTTACTTCGGTTTAACTTGCCCAAGCTATTTCTGTGTGATTATGTTGTTCCTGTAATTTGTTGGTGAGTAAAACCCTCTCAGGTCTGCTGTGCTGTAAATATGCCCTGCAAATGGAGGCGATTTTACGCGACGAGGTTCCATCGTTTTGAAGGGGAGCCAAACTCTTCAGTTCATCAATATCAAAATATGAGTGCACTTCTTTACCCAGTTCAAGTCCAACGTAAGCAAGGGTAGAATACTGGGTAATCAATACATCGCTATTGGCCACCATATGGTTGGGATTGCCATTGGAATAGGTAAGAGTACCTCTTGGGGCCCATTTTTTCACTTCGCTGATTGCCCTTTCCTGCAGCTCATTGGGGTGGAATTTGAAAATCAATTGCTGGCCATCGGCAATCTTAACGCAATTCTTTATGAACTTTTTCCGGTTTTCAAATCCATAGAGTTCCCTTATATCTGAGGTGGCTGCAAGCACATAATTCTTATGTGGAAAATCGTTAGTGAAATACGATTGCATATCGTCGAAATTGGGCATGCCCGTAACAATAATCTTCGACTCATCGGTACCTGCCGTTGCAAACTTATCTTTATAGCCTTGCGAGGCAACACAATATATATCGCACTGGTTAGATGCTCCATTGAGGGCGGTACTCATAGCATAGTAGCCCGGCAGTCCCATAGAAAGCACTATTTTGCTCCATATCGTCATAGGATCGGTCATGCCTTCCTGTACGAAAATAGTTTTTGTGTTCCTGAACTTTTTCGGGAAAACCATATCGCTGCACATCACTACCAGTTCATAAGTATTACCCAGTGTTTCACCGCGGTAATCATTTTTCAGGCCATGCTGCTTATAATAGTTTTCTGCTTTCTCCCTGTATGTGTCCGAAATCACCACACTTTCTACCAACCCTGTTTTCATGAGCAGGTTGATTGCCATTCCATCGTCGAACAACTGTGAAAAGTAACAATCGTAGTCGGGGGTAAGGTAAGATGCAATTTTATGCATCTGTATAGTTTGGTTAAGGGAGCCTGTCAGGAAAAGGATTTTCTTTTTAGGCATATAAACGTATGTTGAGATTCATTTCCAATGCTTACAATGCAAAGAAATACAACTCCGTTTACGAAAAGGTTACTGAAACTTTAAGTTAAGTATAACAAAAAGTTACCCTAATATGACGGGACATTCTCCTGCCCTTAACACACAGGACATATTACTCAGGAGAACTGGAACACTCCTGCAATTGCAAAGTGATCGGATAAGTCATGAAACTTTTCGTGCCACTGTTTGCGAAACACATTAATGAACATCCGGGTATCGAATTTATGGTGTTCGTTCTTGTGATGGTCATTACATGTATATAATATATAGTCTATCAACTGGGGTTTTTCTTTTTCCCCTTTGATGAGGTCGTTAGCGGTATGGTCGTATGAGAAAGTATGTTCCCCGTGCAGCGGAAATTGCCTGGCACGAAGAATATTCAATATCTGTTCATACTTTTCCGACTCGTGGTGCATGGTATTGAAATCGCCTGCCAGCAATTGCGGAACACCGCTTTCAGCATACGGTTCCAGCAACTCTCTGCGTATTTGTTCGCATTGCAAGGCTCTTATTTTTTGTGATGGTTTCCCGCCAAATTCCGATTGCAGGTGCGTACCCACTAACTGGAATGCAAACCCATTTTTTTCCGATTGAATGAGCATGGCGCCTTTGCAGGCAAACCAGTCGGGACCGCGTCCGTTTAAGAAATACATATTCTTCACCACCATAAACGGAATCTTGCTGATAATCCAAATGCCGGAGTTGGTTTTCCACATTACATTTTTAGGCGGATCACCCGATTCGTAAGGAAAATAAGAAGCGAGTCCTTTGCGTATGATTTCGCGTGCAGTGCTGTCGAACGCTTCCTGGAACACAATCATATCGGCATCTTCATGTTTCAGCACATTTACTATTTCACATGCTCTTTTCGACTGGCCGGTGCGCATTATAAAGCGCGGAAGCATAAAGATGTTCCAGGAAAGTATTTTAAGGCTGTTGCCGTTTTCAGTTAGTATCGAAGTTTGGGGAGACGGAGTATCTATAGTGTTATTTTGGTAATCGTATGAGCTTTGAGGAGCTACCTTTTTTTGCATTCCGTCTCTTTTTTAGACGGTGCAAAGTTCCGAGGATTATCTTAAGCCAATATTATATGAGCTTTATCAAATTAACAATTCAATGCTTCTAAAAGATACTTATAAAACCTATCTTTGCTTGAATAAACGCCGAAAACATGAAAAATACTTTTGTTTTTGCAGGCACTTTTTTCACGGCAGCAATGCTATGCTTTTCTTTGCAGGCACAGCAAAACCTACAAGGCATCTACAATCAGCTAAAGCCGGTTACGCAACCATCTAGTCTGGTAAAACCAGCTGCCGGTAAGGGCCACACTCCTCACCTCTCACAATTATTTGCGTTAAAAGAAAAAATAAAATCATTTCACCCCAACGTATATTCTGCCCATTCGCATACACGAGTAGGTTCTTATCCAGATACGTTAATTATTGGTGTTAAGCCATATGATACGGTTATCATAACCGGTACACTTACCCACAACGGACCCATATTTGTAGCATTAAAAGGGGTACTTATCATTAAAAAAGCTACCCTTACTAACTTGGGCGATATAGATGTTTTTAATAATGGAAAAGTAATTATTGATTCTTCCACGGTATCTTTTCCGCAGAATTATTTTTATCAGCGCTCATTAGTGCTAATTAATAAAGCAACTGTAAGTATAAGCAACACTACATTGGCCTATGGCGGGCTTTCGCATAACTGCCTGGTAGCAGATACGGCAGTACTTACGCTGAATAAAGTTACTCAACCTGACTGGATGACTACCGGCATCAGTAACAGCGGTACTATTTCCATCAACGGAACTAACCAGGCGGGAGAATTTATTATTGCAGATTATTGCACGCTCAACATTAAACATGCTACGAATGCTTTGTTGTGGCACCAATTCCCCGATACATCGGTCATCAACTGGTCGTTTGGGATGCACGATACTGCATACAGCTACCAGTTTAATAACACCAAGGCGGGAGTACGCGGAATTGAATATCATGTAAATGCAGATTCGGTTTATGATATAATGTGGGGCATGATGCCTTCCAGCCATTCAACGATAAACATTACCAATTCTAAGATTCGTTCCATAGGTTTGTGGTTTGACCGCCCGGCTGATTCAACATTGGTTTCGGGGATAACCGATAATGCCACCTACTCTAACTTCACCGCTCCCCTGTCTGACCGCACACTCACATTCAGCAATTGTAAAGTGCAAACATGGAGTTTTTATGTTTTTCATAAATCTATTATTAACGTAACAGGATGTATTGCCGGAGAAATAGGAACAGAGAATGCTTCGAAAGTGTATGGCACCGATTACGTGGTAGATGGCTCGGGCGGCTATCACTGGTCAGCCGATACCTCATTAATATTTGCAGATGGAGCAACCGTATATACGTATGTGCGTAGCGAAGGAAACAGCCTCTTCATTTTTGCCTATGGATCTGTAGGCGGCTCGGGTGCTGAGGAAGCCATCGATAAATCTTTGCTGATTGTTGTACAAAGTTCATTGCCTGCTGACCCTACAGCCGTTAATGGAGGCGCTGCAGAGTTGGATAATATTAATTCACCGGGCAACTTATTTGCCGATTCCATTGCACCTATATATGGGTCTGCCTGGATTCACCGGGGACCCACCAGCGCTTGGATGTATTTTAAAAATTGGCAACTATTTTACCGTGCGGTTGACAGCAATACCTGGATTCCGGTAACCGGCATTGATACTATTCCGGCAAGCAATAGTTTACTGGCTAATTGGAACACACATTTACTTGCCAGCGGAACATACTTACTCGAATTGCAAATTACCGACACCTGGGGAAACAAAGTAGATGCCGTGAGAGAAGTTACGTTGTTACCGTTGATTTTAGGCATTGATAATTTATCAGCATCCTCCGGTATAAATGTTTACCCGAACCCAAATAATGGAGTATTCACCATAGTTGAAAGTGGAAAGTTGAAAATGAAAAATGAAAAAAGTAATATAGAAGTTTACAATATGCTTGGGGAAAAAGTATATTCACAATTCTCCACTCTCCACTCTCCATTTTCAATTAATTTAAGTGGACAGCCCAACGGTATTTATCTCTATCGGGTTACAGTAGAAGATGGCAGCCTGACTGGGCAAGGTAAATTGGTAATACAGAAATAAGATTATCGTGACGGAGGTTATTCCTGTCCAATAAATCTCTATTCCACCGACAGCATCTTTATCCTTTTGGCATAAGGCCCTGCCAACATTGAGCATATAAATGAAAAGGTACGGCCTTGTGGGACAACAAACTCTACGTGGTACGTGCCGGGAGCCTTTGTTTCATTCACAAGCGTTCTAATTTTTCTTCCTGCATCATCAAACACTTCTATAGATACCTGCTGTGTAACAGGTATAGAATAAGTTATTGTAGTAGTGCCCCTAAAAGGATTAGGCGCATTTTGTAAGAGGGAGTATCCGGCTAAGTCTTTCACAGTTTCGGTTGAAAGAATAGTAGCCCTTGTGAATTTATATACCCTCTGCCCTACTGCATAGCCCAATGTGTCGCTTAAAAAACGCATACGGTTTAAATTAACTAACAGTTTAAGGGTATCCCAGGTTTGTCCACCGTTAGTAGTATGCAGGCTATACGTATTGCCACCTACCCAACCGTCGGCAGGATTGTTAAAGCCAATGCCCTGGCTCCAACCATAAGGTACATTGGCAAGTACTTCTTCTGTCCAGGTTTTACCGCGGTCAGTTGATTTGAAAAAACGAAGCGTATTATTACTGTATAGTTCTTCTACCGACACATAGAATACATTGGTGGAAGGATGGCAAAATTTCCAGCAATGGTTGCCCATCATAGTGCCTGTTATTTTTTTCGTCCATGTTTTACCGCCATCAGCCGTAAAAAGAATGACAGAATAAGCGGCTGCCTCGCTGGAACTATTACCACCCAGTACAAAGCCTGAATCGGGAGTAAGGAAATAAGTATCTATTAACATGCCTGCTGAATCCATTTTTTGAGAAAAGAATGTTTTTCCCTTATCAGTGCTTTTCATAAAATATGGAGGTCCGTCAAATCTGCCTGTAGCCATTACGGTAGAATCGTTTACTACTGACATGCCGCAAATACCAATTGGTTTCGGGCCAATGATTTTAGGCAATTGAATCGTTTTTCCGCCATCGGATGTTATATACATCGGGTTAGTATCATTGGTTGGAGCCCAGTTGCCGGGACCAAGATTGCCTATGCACCCATGCAGTGAATCAAAAAAACCTACACAGCGAAATGAAGATGGTTGATTTATTAATTGTTTCCATGTGTTACCGCCGTCCGTAGTATTCCAAACCTGACCGTTTACATTTACTACCCAGCCTACATTGGGGTTTACAAACCATACATCGTCGTGCCGGAATGTTTGTGCCGGAGAATTCGGAAGAAGCTGCCAGGACTGAGCAAAAGCGAGTTGAAAGTTGAAAGTTGAAAGTAAAAAGAAGAAAAATAATTTTAGTTTTTTCATAGTAAAAACATTTGCCATATTAACTAATACGTAGCTCAACAACAAATGGTTAGGTAAAGCTAAAAAATAATACTCTTTATCCTGAAATCAGCTCTTGTTTAATCTTTTTCGGTAGGCTTTCAAACACCAATTCATAGGAATGGTCGATTATTTCATGCAGCAGTGTACGCGATAAACTTCCATCGGTATGTACGGTATTCCAATGTTTTTTATTCATGTGGAAGCCGGGGATAATTTCACTGTATCTTTCACGTAACTCAACCGCACGTTCGGGGTCGCACTTGGCATTGAAACTATTACTTTCATCAAGGCTTGTTATCAGGAATATCTTTCCTCCTACTTTATAAACCAGGGTAAGTTCGCCAAATGGGAAGGTTTCCTCTACACCTTTTTTCTGAAGACAATAATCGCGCAATTCTTCTATATGCATCTACTTACAGATTGAGGACTAAAGATACTTATTAATTTTTGAAAACAGTATTGCCGCTGCTTATACGTCATTACGCAATATATATCTTGAAAAGAATAACTAATATTACGACACCTTTCAACAGACACAACATCACAACACCCAGCCATATGAAAATAATAGCATTACACGGGCCTGCCAACAGCGGCAAAACATACACCATTAATGTAGCTTATCATTTATTATTGAATGCCGGATATATGCAAGTTCAAGGCTATTTTAACCAGGATGAGGTTTATAATTTTTTAGGGGAAAAGGTTTACGGAAGCAGTGATTTTACTGACATTCTAATTCATGGCGAAAAGAAAACAGGAATAACTACCGGTTCAAAAAATGAGCTTGCTGCAACCCTTAATTCATTTCAAAGGGCAGGGTGTGCTATAGCTATATGTGCCTGCCACGACTCAGCCGAAAGCCTTGATATAATCAAATCGTATCAAGATTACACCATTATTGAAAAAACACCACAAAACGAAGTATCCCTGAAGAGAATTAACGACTTCGCTTTTGCAAAAAAGTTGGTAGAGCTTATTTAAGGCTCTACCCTACTTCTTAGTTTCGTATCCCTACACTTACCCCCTCCAAATAAAGGAGGCATTTATTTCTGTATTATCAATTTCCCATCTCCTATCAAACTACCCTGTTCTGATATAACACGATAGAAGTAAATACCATTGGGCTCGTCACTTAAATTAATTGAAAATGGAGAGTTGAGAGTGGAGAATTGCGAATACACTTTTTTTCCAAGCATATTGTAAACTTCTATATTGCTTTTTTCATTTTCCATTTTCCACTTTCCACTTTCAACTATGGTGAACACTCCATTGCTTGGGTTGGGATATGCAATTATGCTGCCATTTTGTGGCGATATGGTATTTACTCCCAAAGTTGCATCATCACAAGGAACCCACCTTCCTACAAAGCCATTTGGTGTAACTCCTTTTGATATTAATGTATCTGGGCCGCAAACTACAACACCGTTACCAATTATGCTTGCTGTATAAATATACTTACCTGTATAATCTGATGCTAACTCCGCTATTGTTTGTATATTAAGGTTATTCAGCATTGAACCGCAAAGAACATTTCCTGCTGTATCCATCTTTAACATAAATGTAGCATTGATGGATTTAGGATTGGGATAAAGGCTATACCAGCCAAAATCAAACGTACTCATATTAAGACCTTCATTACTTCCCGTCAAATAAATGTGGTTATGTGCGTCCGAAGCTAATCCTGTTCCTACCCAATTGCCAGATGATTGTTTATTCCAGATAATATTGCCATTGGCATTGTATTTTGCCAGAAACATATTTGCCACTACATTCATGCCTGAGTAGCCTGTAATGTATACATTATTTGCCTCATCTGTAATTACAGAATTTGCATAGTAAGAACTATAGGTATTCTGTTGTGCCCACAATACATTACCCGACACAGAGTACTTTACCAAAAAGTATGTATAACCGCCGCCGTAGGAATGTAATGAAATTGCACCAAAAGAAATTGTATCATTAAAACGGCCCGTTATATATGAATTACCCAATTTATCGGTTGTAACACATTGAACATTTACGTCCCCATTGGTTGCCGATGGAACTTCTGACTGCTTAGCCCATAATACATTCCCATTGGAATCATATTTCACCAAAAATACATCTCCTACTCTTTGAAATTTCGAACGACTATTCGCTTTTAATGTAACGTTTCCAAAAGATACGGTATCTGCAAATGTTCCTGTCAAAAATACATTATTTGAATTATCCGTCGCTACTGAAGTTGCACCGGCTCCGCTCTTACCAGAAGGAGTTTCAGATCGTTTTGCCCAAAGTACTTTTCCATTAGGATTAAATTTTATTAAAAAAGCGGACTCCCCATTAGGATTAAACAATTCGAATGTATCCGCCCAAATAGGCCCTCCATAAAAAAATCCACCCAAATACATGTTTCCTGACTTATCCGTAGCAACAGAGTTACCGAAACTGCCAATACCGGTTATGTTTTTTGCCCAAATAACATTTCCTAACGAATCATACTTTACCACATAGGCATTGTCATATATTCCGGTTAGCACATACTTGCCTACTCTTACCGTATCTACCTGAGAAGTAGCAGCAATATATGCGTTTCCCTTTTTGTCAGTAGCAACAGGAGAAACTCCGCTATTACCAAACCCGGAACAGCCCCCTGCACCCCACAGCCAGGTTTGCCCAAAAGAAGATGAAAAGTAAAAAATGGAAAACGATAAACAGACTAGTACTTTTAATGTTTTCATGGTATTTTTATTTAAAGTTATGAATTAGTTTAAATTAGAATAAAAATCACTTTTTTATATTTATACATAGTTATCTTTTATATTGTTACAAAATAACCGATATATAAAGATACAATGCAATACCCCGCCTGTCAAGGCAGAATTATTAAATGGCGGGTTCCACTTATTAAATGGTAGAAAAAGGGCGAGTTTTTGGCATTACAGCCCTTACTTATTAAAATCCTTCATCAAATCGTTATACGTATTACTGAACCCTATCCCGTCGTCCACTAATATGCGGCTGAGTTTCTTGTTTTCTGCAAGTCCCCATAACACAATCTCTTTTAAGAAATAACGGTCGGTAGTATCCGTATCAGATTGGTATTTATTTATCAAATCATCCAGTGGGGCTACTCTGTCGAGCTCTTTACGATATTCTTCGTCAGTCATGTTATCTACCAGTTCGAAATCTTCTGAAAGATCATTGAACCAGGATATAATTTCATGATAGGGGCCTTTTACACCTTGCTTTTCCAGTTTCATTATTTTGGGGAACAGCGATTCAAAAAGGCTTTTCACGGCCATTTGTATCAGGTGTTCGGCTACATAGCGGGCTCCTTCCTGTTCGCCCTCGTAGGCTATTTCCATCTTACCGGTTAGGGCCGGAATAATGCCCATAAAATCGCCCAGGCGGATGGTGGTGCTCTTGGTATTTTGTTTCAATAATCTTAATTCGGCAGCACTAACTAAGTTTTCATAAGCCGATATGCTCATCCGTGCGCTGATGCCGCTCTTGGGGTCAATAAATTCGCTCTTGCGGGCCTCAAAGCCAATTTGTTCAATAAGGTCCTTCGCCAGTGAAGGGACTTTTATTTGCTTATCGCGTGTTTCGTTACTCTTTACTTCCTGTGCGGTTATTCTCCTCGCTATCTCTATGGTTTCAGGATAGTGGGTTAATATCTGCGAGCCGATGCGGTCTTTGAGCGGAGTTACAATGCTGCCGCGGTTGGTATAATCTTCCGGGTTAGCGGTAAATACAAACTGCACATCGAGCGGGAAACGCAGTTTAAAGCCGCGTATCTGCAAATCGCCTTCCTGCAAAATATTGAAAAGTCCCACCTGTATGCGGGCCTGTAAATCGGGCAATTCGTTAATAACAAAAATGCTGCGGTTAGCACGTGGTATTAGTCCGAAGTGTATCACCCGTTCATCGGCATACGATAGCTTGAGGTTGGCAGCTTTTATAGGGTCCACATCGCCAATTAAATCAGCAATGGTAACATCGGGTGTGGCCAGTTTTTCAGCAAAGCGTTCATCGCGATGTACCCAATCTATCGGGGTTTGATCGCCTTGTTTTTGGAGCAGTTCTTTCGCATGAAACGACAAAGGAGCAAACGGGTCATCATTAATTTCCGAGCCTGCCACAATAGGCATCCATTCATCGAGCAGTTGCACCATCAGGCGGGCAAGGCGGGTTTTAGCCTGTCCTCTTAATCCGAGCAAATTGATGTTGTGCATCGATAATATGGCCCGTTGCAATTCCGGTATTACGGTTGTTTCATAACCATAAATACCCTCGAATATTTCTTCATCGTCTTTTAATTTGCTGATGAGATTATCGCGAAGTTCCTGCTTAATGTTCCTCGGTTTATATCCTGATTTCTTTAATTCTCCTAAGGTCTTTATCTTCGGTTTGCCTGTTTCCATAAAAATTTTATCTGGTTTAGAATTTAATATTTTTTCTTCGGTTATGTTGGTAATCTTCAAATATCATTTGCCCTAATCCTTTCAATCCCGTATAAAAGGCCTTGCCCTGGTTGGCTGCTGTAAACTCCTGCACAAAGCGTTGCAGGTTGGGGTCGCGGGCAATCATAAAGGTGGTAATGGGTATGTGCAGTTTGCGAGCCTGTTGCGCAGCCAAATAACATTGGTCTACTATACGCTGGTCCAGCCCCACGGAATTATAATAATAGCTTCCGTCAGCCTTACGCAGACAACTGGGCTTGCCGTCGGTTATCATAAATATCTGCTTGTTGGTGTTGCGCTTGCGCCGCAATATATCCATAGCCAGTTGCAAGCCTGCAACGGTGTTGGTATGATAGGGGCCTACCTGCAAATAAGGCAAATCTTTCACCTCAATGGGCCAGGCGTCATCGCCAAATGCTATAATGTCGAGCGTATCTTTCGGGTAACGGGTTTTGATAAGTTCGGCCATAGCCATAGCCACCTTTTTGGCAGGTGTTATGCGGTCTTCGCCATATAATATCATGCTGTGGCTAACATCAATCATCAGCACGGTGCTCATCTGCGAGTTATGATAATTATCTTCCACCACCACATCTTTTTCAAAGAGTTGGAACGAATCAATACCGTTTGCTACCTGTGCATTCTTCAGGCTTTCTGTCATAGCGATTTGTTCAAGCCCGTCGCCAAACCTAAATTCGCGCAACTCGCCCGTATGTTCATCGCCCTGCCCTGTGTGGTTAGTACGATGGTTGCCTGCACCTGATCTTTTTAGGCTACCGAAAATTTGTTCCAATGCTGCTTGGCGTATGGCACGTTCCATTTTTTCCGTGAGGCCCATGCCGCCTTTTCCGTCGGGTTTAATTTCTTCCCGCAGGTAGCCTTTCTTTTTTAAATCTTCAATAAAATCTTCAATAGTATATTCGGGTGTGGTGAGCTTATATTCTTTGTCAAGCTCACGCAACCAGTTGATGGCTTCATCAAAATCGCCGGAGGTATGGACAATCAACTCCTTGAAAACAGCAAACAGCTTTTCAAAGGGCGACTCATCCTCTGCTTTATATTGTTTAAACTGAAATCCTTTACGCAACATCATAGTACATCGTATTACTTTTCAAATATAGTAAATAGAATTTGGACTTTATCTGGGATACCCGTGACAAATCATAGACGTTTGTAGGAACAAATTACTTTGGTCCATGTTTGGTAATGCACAAAAAAAAACGGCTAAAAACGGGTATAGAGTAGAAATATTATAATCAAATTACTACGGGAAGATATTGCTTTTATTAATGCCCACGCCACTCACCTACTTCAATCCGTTATTCACCGACCGGCTTCTTTCAATTACCTAATTGCATTAGGAGCCGGGGACGTGGCAATATACTTTTGTCTCGTACTATTTAATACAAAGACCAAAAATTAAAAGATATCATCATGAACGAATTAAGCATCAACATACATAGAGGAAATTTCCTCACCCATTGCTTGGAAGAGCTGAAAAGAATAGCAAAAAACTTTGTGAAAACATACCGTGAAATATTGAATGGAAGATTTATGTATGAACCTTCTGACAAATCCCCGAAACAAATCAAACAAACAGAAGAGCTGCCAAAATATCTTTGGATATGAAACCGGATAATTGCAAAGACCACCCGGGTACGCTAATGCCAGTTGTCGATTTTAATAAGTGTGAAGCCCAGGGCCCTTGCATTATGGAATGTCCACACGATGTGTTCGACTTAAAAGCCATCAGCCAAGAGGAATATCACAATCTAGGTTTTACAGGGAAACTGAAAACCCACGTACACGGAAGGGAGAAGGCACATGTAGTAAAACCCGATCAATGCCATGCCTGCGGGTTATGTGTAACCGGATGCCCTGAAAAAGCTATAAAGCTAATTAGGGCATAGCGAGCCTATTTTAAACCTGTTTTTATTTGACGCATCAGAGCATTTCTATTTGTATTGGCCTTTTTTACAAAGTCTTTATCGGCTGCCGATTTTTTGTCATACTTTTCGCTCCATACTATCATTTCAATCAACAGGGGAAGCAGGTCAATTCCCTTTTTCGTCAGGCTGTATATCCATTTGGAACCATGAGACGGATCCGTTTTTTTTAATATCACCTCGTTAGCTTCGAGCATCAATAAACGGTCTGCTAATATATTGGTGGCTATCTTTTCCTCCGATTGAAGAAATTCATTGTAATGGCTTTTCCCTTTGAACATTAGGTCACGTACAATGAGGAACGTCCACCTATCGCCAAATATTTCCATGGCATAATTAACCGGGCAATCTGATTTGCGTTTTTGTTTTACCATAATGCAAATGTACTATTTTTCACAAGAACTTGCAAATTAAAAGTTGTTAGTTATATTTGCACTTGCAAATAACAAGTAGTTGCCAAGGCATTAACAAATAACCATAAAAAACAAAGAAAGACTATGACAACATTATCGAATGAAATAACCATAAATGCCCCAATGGATAAGATATGGGCAGCACTTACGAATATTGAAGAATTGGAAAAGTATGATCCAACTGTAAAGAAGAGTACAGCAATTTCTTCCCATAAAAGTGGAATGGGTGCGTTAAGAAAAGTAGATATGCTAGATGGAAAAAACTGGTTCGAAGAAAAAATAACGGCTTTTGAACCGAATAAAACACTTAGGTATGAACTGACTAATTGCTCATTCCCGGTTAATAAACTGAAGCATACCTATAGCTTTGATGATACAAATGGTCAAACAACGGTGAAGCAAAAAATGGAATATGAAATGAAATATGGTTTTTTAGGCAGAATGATGGATGCGCTGATGGTGCGCAAACAGTTCAATAGTGGAATTAAAAAATTCTTCTCGGGGTTAAAAGCATACGTTGAAAATAAATGAGCAGTTTTATATATTTGAACCATTCTTATATCAATTTTAAAAAAAGCAGCCATGGCTTATAATGAAAAACTGGCAGACAGGATACGTGAATCACTTATGCACCTGCCCAACGTGGAAGAAAAAATGATGTTTGGCGGAGTTTGCTTTATGCTTAATGGCAAAATGTGTGTGGGAGTTGCTAAAGATGAAATGATGTGCCGGATTGATCCGGCTTTGGATAAAACAGTACTTGAAAAAGAGGGATGCAGGCCGATGGATTTTACCGGGAGGCCAATGGCCGGATACGTTTTTGTAAACGAGGATGCAATGAAAACAAAGGAAGCTTTAGCCTATTGGATAGAACTATGTGTCGATTTTAATTCGAAAGCTAAAGCTGCCAAAAAAAAGAAGAAAAGAAACTAATTATTTCCCCACCTCATCAATAGGCCGGAAGCGGAGTGCGCTCCAGGTATCATCTACAGATATGGCCGTTACCGTAGTTATGCCATATTCTTCACCCGTTACGCGCACAATATCACGGTTGATGTCCGTCTTTATCTTAGAAGTGCCTTTGGGATAAGCAAACCACAGCACGCTATCGTGCTCCACATTTTTAAGGAATGACTTTAAGAAATCGGTAAATTGTTTTTTATTATTAATAAAGACAAGCGTGTTAGTGCTTTTGGTTTTATCAAACGCAGGTTTGAATCCCAGCTTTACAAACTCCTTCTCTATTTCAGAGGGGGCATTGAGGATAATGCCTTTATCTTTAAATTTAAGTTTAGCAATTACTTCTTTCATAGACATTGCATTTATTAATGCAAATATAAGCGGAATAGTTTGTTAGTTCCAAACCCGCCTTGGTGGACTTCCTTTTGTCATCCGCCAAGGCGGACAGTCTTGTCCAATAGTGAGATTGCTTCGCAGAGCCTCGCAATGACGTTACTACTCTATTTAAAGTCAGACACCTCTATTCAAAGCCCCTTTAGGGGTTTGGGGTAAAACAATTTACACCGCATCAACTGCTTCCTTATTATACTTGTTTCTATATTCCAATGGAGACATACCCGTAATTTTACGGAACACTTCACGAAATGCTTTCATATCGGAATAGCCCACTTCGTACATCACTTCATGGATATTTTTTCGGGTTGATTCAAAGGCTCGTTTAGCCGATTCCATCTTTACGCGCTGCGAATATTCCAACGGGGTATTGCCGGTTGCCTTAATAAACCGCCTGTCGAAATTACGCCTGCCTACTGCAAAATGCGATGATAATTCTTCCACCGATATTTTCTCCTCCAGTTTATTTTCGATATAGTGTTGGGCTTTTTTCACCATCTCATCTTCATGCTGTTTTTGTCCGGTGAAAATGACAAATGGCGACTGGCTGTGCCTGTCTATCTCAATTTGAAAATACTTGGAGCAATAGATAGCTGTCTGCCGATCGTAATATTTTTCGACCAGGTAAATTATAAAGTTGAGGAAAGAATACCCGCCGCCATTGGTATAAATTCCATTCTCATCGGTAATCAACTTTTCCTCTTTTACATTCACCAGCGGAAATAAGTTCCTGAAGGTATCTGCCGCCACCCAATGAAGCGAACAATTCTTCCCATCGAGCAACCCGGTTGATGCAAGCGTATAGGCACCTGTACATATACTGGCTATTTCAGCGCCCTGCTTATATTGTTTGGCAATCCAATCAATCATCACACGGTTTTCTTTATTGGCACTTTCGTAACTGCGTATAAGCGAAGCAGGAATAATAATGAGATTGGTTTTTGTAATAGATGAAATATTGGTATGGGGCTTTACCGATACTATATTATTTACATCTGTTTTTTTAGAAACACCGGCTATCTCAATTTCGAATAATTCCTTTTTCCCTGCCTGTTTCCAATATTTATTTGCTTCGGTAAATATATCGTAAGCGCCCAATACGCAAGATACGGTAGACAAGAGGCTTTGCCCCGATGGAACCAGGATGGTGAGGTGTTTCATGACAACTATTTTCGACAAAGGTAGGAATTTACATTGTCCAAATCAACCCGCTAAGATGTCTATTTCACACCTCACCCGGGATGTAAATAAACAAGATCTTTGTACCGTCAATCTGAAATCAATTATTCATAATTTTATAAATCATAAATGATATGGGAAAAATAATCAGCTCTATCAATGTTACGCCAGACGGCTTTGTAGATGCCCCGTATACAATTGCAGATGCCGAATTTTTTGATTTTTCGCACGAACTGCTGGCAAAAACCGCAACAGTTGGCCTTGGCCGCAATACTTTTGAACTCTTCCAAAGCATCTGGCCACCCAGGCTTAAAAAAGAAAATGCAACCGAATGGCAAATGAAAATGGCGAAAGCACTGACTGATATCCCCAAGGCAGTTTATTCATCAACATTAAAAACTACTACATGGAGCAACTCCACTATTGTACCAAAAATTGATGTTGAATACATAAACTCATATAAACAGGAGGGCAAAGGAGGATTACTTACACTTGGTAGTCCGACCTTGGTCGCAGCGTTAACTGAAATGAACTTAGTGGATGATTATTATTTCTGCATGCAGCCACTCATTGCCGGTAAAGGTGACGCACGCCTCTTTGATAAGATCAAACTCAATACCTCGCACGCGCTTAACTATGTAGATAGCAAACAATTAAAATCCGGAGTTCATATTATTCATTATCAAGCTTAAATTTTATCAACTAATCAAACAAAATAAAATGGCAAAAATGACTGTGATTTACAAAACACCAAAGGATATAGAATCTTTTGAACGACATTATTTTGAAGTGCATATTCCATTAGCAAAACAATTGCCCGGTTTAATAAGGTATGAAATAAATGATGGTGCAATTGTATCAACAACAGGACATAGCCAACCGCATCGCATAGCTAACTTGTATTTTGACTCAATGGATGCAATAAAGAATGCTTTTAGTTCAGAAATAGGAAAAAGATGTGCCGCTGACAGAAAAATTTTAGCACCCAATAATGAAGACGTTCAGATTTATTTATACGACACTAAAAACACCTAATAACTTTGGGTATTCTCAAAAAACTTAATATAGTATCTATTTTAATTAAACCATAAAACCATAAACAAAATGAACACAGCAGATTTTACAACCAGTATTGTGGTAGACAAAAGCCCGAAGCAAGCATTCGATGCCATTAATAACGTAGGCGCATGGTGGCCCGGAAAAATAACAGGCAACACGCACAACGTAAACGATGAGTTTGAGTACCGTTATGAAGATATCCACTACAGCAAACATAAAGTAGTAGAAATGGAACCGGGCAAAAAAGTAGTGTGGCTTGTAACGGATAGCAAACTAAACTTTACAACAGACAAAACCGAATGGACCGGCACCAAAAACATTTTCGATATTTCGGAGAAAGACGGCAAAACATTGATACGCTTTACCCATGCAGGGTTGGTTCCAAAATTTGAATGCTATAAAGACTGTTCCAATGCCTGGACATCTATTATACAGGATAGCTTGTATAGCCTCATTACAACCGGCAAAGGCAAAATGGATGTGCTTTAGTTTACCAAGTAAAACCATTATTATATAAATCCTATGAATAAAGATTTCACTACTACCATAGTGGTAGACCAAAACCCAAAACAAGTATTTGATGCTGTTACCAATCCACGCGCCTGGTGGTCGGAGGAGATTGAAGGTGGTACCTCAAAACTGAATGATGAATTCCACTATCATTACAAAGACTTACACAGATGCACCATAAAATTGACCGAAGTAATTCCGGAAAAGAAAGTGGTGTGGGAGGTATTAGATAATCACTTCAACTTTACTAAAGACCAGAGCGAATGGATCGGCAATAAAATCATTTTTGAAATTTCTAAAAAGGGCAACCAAACGCAACTGGTATTTACCCAACAAGGGCTGGTTCCGGCTTATGAATGCTACGACATATGTCAAAATGCCTGGACCGGTTATATACAAAGCAGCCTGAAAGACTTGATAACAAAAGGGAAAGGCCAGCCTAATAAGGGAGAGCAGATTACCAGCCACGAAGTAAAGAATTAACGTATTGGAGGGGCAGCCTCATTGCGAGCGAAGCATGGCAACCCTGAAGGACTCATGAGCTCCTTTACATAACATTGGTTCTCGAATAATCTCCTGAGACTGCTTCTTTCCTCGCAGTAACGAAAGGAAATCAGCCTGGGTGGGTTTGGGCAAAGGATTATGAAAAGTAAAAGTTTGTATATATTTGTGTCTATACATAAATACTAAACTAAATATGGAACACACACCCAGGCTACAGGATATAATCGACTCCAAAATATTGAGCGAACGCAAAATATTCCTATGGGGAATGGTGGATGATGCTTCTGCCAAACATATCATCGACCGCTTGCTTTACCTGGAACTGACAGGCCCCGGCAAGGAGATTCAGCTTATCATCAACAGCGCAGGGGGCTATGTTACATCGGGCTTTTCTATATACGATACTATGAAGAATATCTCCAGCCCCGTATCAACCATTTGCTCAGGCTTTGCTGCATCTATGGCTTCCATACTGTTATCGGGAGGAGCAAAAGGAAAAAGGTTTATCCTGCCCAATGCACGGGTAATGATTCACCAGCCCAGCGGAGGCGCCGGTGGCACCGCGGCCGATATAGAAATACAAATAGATGAATTAATTAAAACCAAACACCTTACAGCTGAAATATTATCAAAGAATTGCGGACAACCTTTTGAAAAAGTGATGAAAGATATTGACCGCGACCACTGGATGTCGGCCGAAGAATCTATTGCTTATGGCATAGTAGATGCTACGCTTGATAAGCTGGTATAACTTAGTTATACATTATTTTGGCCATGTTTCCAATCTTAAAAAAAAACAATAACCCACCTTCAACCAAGGATAAAAAGAGGGCAAATAGTTTTATTATTACTTTAATAGGGATTAGCATGATTGCCTCATACTTTAGAATGATATTTTGGAGAGATTATAGCATTAAATACATAATCTGCTCAGTCGTGTTTTTGGTAACAGTATTTTTTATGTTCTTTAATTATAAACTTGCGAGGCTGACGCTTTTTATAATGTTATTATTCTCTCTCTTCAATATTATTGCATTCACATATTTTGACAACATTACAAGCCTCTCATTTTCATTCAATACTATGCATATAAGCTTTTCTTTCGAACCTTTTTCTGCTTTATTACTTACTATTTTTATATTAATTAATATATCATACATAAAATATATATTAAATAAAATAGGATAAATAGATGAAATTATTTACTTTACTTATTATCTCCATATTATTTGCAGGCTGCTTCAATAGAGAGGAAGCAGCAGAAAGATATTTCAATATGGGAGTTTCTGACGATTCTGCAGGAAATTATATATTAGGCATGATAAATTACAGTAAAGCTATTGAGTTAAACCCATCTTTAGTAGTAGCATATAATAATAGAGGATACGCAAGATTTGTTTTAAAAGATACAAATGGTGCGCTTGATGATTATAATATAGCTATAAAATGTAATAACTATGCGCATATTGCTGCTGCCCATACTTCATTTTGGCATTCTGCATCCTCTTAAGCGAAATAGAATAAAAATCAAAGACCAGGTTAGTCTGTTCACCACCCGGGGGATGGGTGATAGATTCCATATTAATCACACTGATTAAGGGATGCGCCGGTTTGGGAAAGCCCATAAGCCGGTGATATTCGGTAATGGTTTTAATTCTTAGCAGTTTTGACTTGGCCATAAGGAGCTTCTATTTTTATACCTTTCTTTTTAATAAATAGATATTTAAAATTAACCCAACAACAGCAGCACCCGTTATTATATAATTGTAATTTAAAATATTATGCTGGGCGCTTTGGTGAAGATTCAAAATCATATTTATCAGGCTATAAATGCCTCCGCCTGTCCAAAAACCAATACCAAATTTATACCTGTCGTTCATTATATCTTTGTTCTCTTGCAAATATACTCATTTTTACTCCAAAAACCGCATGTCTTCTTCGCTCAATTCTATCCCGGTGGCTTTGAGGTTTTCTTCAAAATGCTTTAGTGAAGATGTCCCCGGAATGGGCAACAACCAAGGGGAACAATGCAGTAGCCAGGCCAGGTTTATTTGAGCTTCGGTAGCATTATATTTCTTTGCAATAGCCGAAATCCTGTTATCCTTTTTGGGTATGGAGTTAACCAAAGAAAAATACGGTATCAATGGTATTTTATTATCCTCGCATATAGCAAGCACTTCCTCGCCTCCCCTGCTTTCTTCTCCCCATAATTTCAACGAAGTACGCTGGCCATGGCCATACATATTTTCAACGGTGGCAATATTGCCCATAGTTATGGCTGTTTGCAATTCATCGGGACCAACATTACTTACACCTACATGCAATATCTTTCCTTCTTTTTGTATTTCGAACATCGCCTGCATCGATTCTTTAAAGGGTACATCGCTGCCGGGCATTATCCTGAAATGCACCAATGTTATCTGCTCCAGTTTCAAGGTACGCAAGTTATTATCAATACTATCGCGTAAGTTTTCGGGGCTATTAAATGAAACCCAACTTTTATCCGGCTTTCTTGCTCCGCCTACTTTCGTGCATATAACAAGATCCTTGGGATAAGGATGTAGCGCTTCTTTTATTAGTCGGTTGGTTACGTCTTCCCCGTAAAAATCGGCCGTATCTATAAAGTTGATACCACTTTTAATGCATTGTTTTAATATTTGTAAAGCCTCGGGACGGTTTGCCGGTTCTCCCCAAATACCTTCTCCAGTAAGGCGCATGGTACCATATCCGAAACGCTTAACCTTTAAAGGATATTTGCCTCCTGCTGCAATTGTTATTTCTTTTGGATTCATTTTAAAATCTGTTTGATAAAATTATTATTACTTAAGCCTTATTATATGCCGCAGCAAATTCCTGGGCAAATTCAGTCAGCTTGGTTTTGCCTAAGGTTGGTTTGTGGAGACAATAATCTTCTAATAATTTGCCATTATGCAGACTGGCGTTCATCTCTACCAATCCTTCAGCAAATTGTTTAGGCATTCCTGACTTTTCCATTCCTGTTTTCAGTTGCTCATCTGAAATAATTACCCATTTTAAATCGGGCTTTCCAATAGCTGTACCTAACATAGTTGCCACTTCGTTACAGCTAAGTTCTTCACTTGCTACATAAAGCACTTTCCTGCCTGTAAGCGGTTTTACTATTTCTTCTGCAATACTTCCGGCAATATCTAAGGGAGAAACCCATGGTATCACATCATCAGCTCCATAGTTTGATGCTATTACACCCATGTTTTTTATCACCGGTATAAAGCTCAATAAATTATAATAGAATCCAACGGGACGCATAAAAGTGATATTTACATTCTGCAGCTTATTAAGCAACTCCTCTGCCTTATAAGCCCAAACGATGATGCCGGAGTCCTTTTCCATGTGGGCGCCGATGCTACTGAGATGTACAACACGCTTTACCCCGGACTTTTGTATGGCCTCTGTATAGTTGTTTACCATTTTGATCAAAACTGCCATCATGTCGAAGTTGGGGTCGCTCGAATCATGTAACGAAGTGGGTGGCGGCAGCATGGTATAAATAGCATCGGCACCTGTAAAAGCAGTGGCCAAAAAATCGGCATCTTGTATATTGCCAATGGCAGCTTTAGCGCCCGATGCTTCTATTTCCTGTTGACGTTCCGCTTTGCTGCTGATAACAGTAACGGTATGTCCTTTTTGCACTAACTCCTGTGCGAGTGGTTTGCTGATATGCCCTAAAGAGCCTGCGATGGTGATTTTCATTTTGTTTGTTTTTATTTGATGCTGCAAAATTGCGCCATCACAAACAAGCGCGTGTAGTCTAATCTACTATTGTTGTAGCCGAAAAAGGGTTGTTTTGGTCTTGCGAATTAATTTACCGTGGTGACACGCTCGGACATACCATTTTAAAAATGATAGTCTTTATTATTTATTGAAAATGCATTGGCCGGAAGATTGGCATTTAACTTTACATCACTATAAATGTATTGTTCAAAAAGTCCTTTCTCATCATCCACTTCCAAAAATAATGGAAGCATAGTGGTTTCATCTATGTACAAGATCATTTTTTTTCCATAATAATTCGGAACCATAATTTTTTGTCCCGGGCTTATAGAAGTATATGAACTGAGGTCGTTGTGCTGCATAATCATATATTCACTCAGGCATAGCTTTTTAGCAATTGATATAACCGTTTCGCCGGTTAAAACCACATAGGGTACGTACGTAAAGTCAGGGTCGATAATCACTATTTTATAACATGGAGTGCCATCAAATAAAACTGCACCCATATATGTGATATGCGAATCAATACCCTTCCCGGCCTTATTATATGCCTGCTTAAGTATTCCTTCAAAATAATCGTACCCGGAAGATTCAACACTATGGTGTTGGCCTTTACGCATTAAGGAACCATTAGGATCAAGCCTTAGCGTAATGTCAGGAAAAGAACCTTTGTGTACCCATGCATCGCCGTCATTTACACCCGCTAACCAAATTATTTCTACTCCACTTGTCATCTTTACATAAACTTGCCGAGGCGCCTTTTTATATTTTACCTGCGACCGATAGGCCTGCATATTATCCTCATCCAGCCGTTCTTTATAAGCCATAGTATATGTAAGCGTTTTAATATTGTCGATACTTTTAAAAAGACCGGTAATTATGCTGGCTGAGTCGGTAAGAGAATTACCACCGCCCACAGGCTCAGCGGAAAAAAGAATACCTATGGACATACTTAAAATAAGCCCTTTGAAGAATATTTTTATTTTCCTTTTCAGGGCTTTATGGTTAACTGGCTTCATAACGAGGATGGGCTTAAATTGAAAAGAACACGATATTTTACAAATATCGGACTATTCCCTCCCGAAAGCTTTACATATCACTTATAAAACCTTACATCTATCACATATTTCAGGAAATAAATAGGATAGGGTTGTTGTAGCCGAAATGAGATTTATCCAGGAGCTCACTCTCCGGCCACGACTTTTATTTTCGGTCAATTTATAAGGATTGTTCGTACAATATTTTAAAGTCTTCGGCGAAAATTTTAGAGGAAAATGTTATTCTATATTATTTTGTGCCTTCGAAATGTTCAACGAAAAAATAAACATCGTTATGAAACCACGAATTTCAATGATTACATTAGGGGTTGACGACCTTGAAAAAGCTCACAAGTTCTATCATGAAGGGTTGGGCCTGCCTTCGGAAGGTATAATTGGCAAAGAATACAAACATGGTGCGATTGCATTATTCAATTTAAAAAATGGAATGCTGCTGTCACTTTATTTAAGAGAAAACCTTGCATGGGATTCCAACGTTGTGAAACAAAAATCAGCAGCTACAGAATTCTCCATTGGATATGCAGTAAGAAAAAAAGAAGAAGTGGATTCAATAATGGCTTTAGCAAAAAAAGCGGGAGCAAAAATTACTAAACCTGCACAAAAAGCTTTTTGGGGCGGTTATCATGGGTACTTTCAAGATCCGGATGGACATTTATGGGAAATACTATGGAACCCGCAATTCTTGCCTGAAGATTAACTATTCTCTTTATCATCTGCCTTTTATTTACATCGTATGCAGAGATTGCTTCGCGGAGCCTCGCAATGACGTAGTTTATAAAAGAAATACCTAACAATAACCACTAGGTTAGCACTAGCCTAACCTAGGTGAAAATGTAAATATAAATAAAAATGGTTTCTTTCTTTTGTTCCCTTCCTTTCTGATTGGTTTGTAGAGATTGTTTCGCGGAGCCTCGCAATAACGATTCTTCATTATTAATTTCTCATTATTAATTAAAGGAAGTCATTGACTTTTTAGAAAACCACTTTTTCATACTCTATTTTCGCAGAATAATAATCAAGAGACCATACAAAATTTCGATTCTATATTATTTTAATATAAACCGACTTATAATTTATTAAAATTCAATGCATTGCAAATTCACTAAAACTGCCGTATATAATTAATCCATATTAAAATTCATATTAAATCTATAATTAATCGTATTTATTTATGCCATTTGAAAAAGGACAAATAAACAATCCCAACGGAAGGCCCAAAGGAGCTACCAACAAAATAAGCGCTGAGCAACGCGATTATTTGCGTGCTTATGTAATTAAAAATGCCGGAAAATTCGAAGCTGAAATGAAGCGGCTGAAAGGCAAAGCTTATGTGCAGATATACCTTATGCTAATGCAATACATACTACCGAAACCTGCCACAGCCGAGCTGAAAGAAGTTCCTCAACTGGAAGCATTCATAGCTATGACACCGGAAGAAAGACAGGTTGTGATTGAAGAAATACGTGAATCGCTGAACAATAAAAAATAATATCAGATGAAAAAAAGACAAAATACACAAAGCCAGATGAAGGCTATGGAACTGCTGAATACCGAAATGAAGGTGAAATACCCTGCGGGCAGTTATATTATGTTTTCAACGAACCATAATGAAGGGGAAAAACCGGCAACCACATCTTGCGCATGGTATGATAAGATAGGTGGAAAACGCCCGCTGAAAAACATTGTAAGCAAGCCACCCGAATGGCAAAACATACCTTATGAAGAAGCTGAAAAAATTGCTGAAATGTTTGATAGAAACATGTTTCTTAATTTGGTGTATCACTAATCAATATTCTTAACATTCCGGTAATAATAAGATAACACATCACGGCTGTATCTAAGCTTTATTTTTGGGTTTAAAATACCTAACCCTGAAATGAAGAACAATTCCACTCTCTCAAAAGGCTGTTTCTTATTAACGCTGTTTGCCCTCAGTATGTTGCAAGCAAAAGCACAGACAACCTATATACACATGGGAACCTCGAAAGACCTGTTGAACGGGATAACCGCCGTATGGAACGGGCAAGGCTCCGCCGACTCTATCAAATGGGGTTATACCCCTGCTTATGAAAAGGGACAATATTTGGGATCGAGCAGGGCTGCGGCTACATTTACGGGGAATTGGTTTTACTACAACTTTGGCAAGGGCATAACCCCTTCGGCTACTATTTATTACCAAATAAAAGATTCTAAAACGGCAAGCTGGGGGGCACAACAAAAATACCATACCACCTCGGCTATCCCTTCTGATACCGCCTCCACTGATTTTAGCTTTGCTGCCACCGGCGACAGCCGCGATGGCGCAAATGAGTTTACCAAAGTAGCTAATTCGATGTATGCCAAAAACCCCGACTTTGTACTATTTGCAGGCGACCTTACACACCATGGCAATATGGCTTCGGAATGGACAACCTGGTTCAACAGTGTAGATTCGCTGGCCTATAATAAAATCATGTTTACCTGCGAAGGGAACCACGATGCAGAAGCTCCCCTCACCTATTTGAATATGTTTAATTTGCCTACCAATGGCGATGGTTCCGATTACAATTTCTATTCTTATACGCATGGCAATACGTTGTTTATCGTTCTTAATTTTGAATATGGTGATGTGGCCCCTAATAACCCTGCCGACTGGACCGCCCAAACTACCTGGATGAGCAATTTGCTAAGCACTATTGATACAAATAAAATAAAATGGAAAGTGGTTATGTGGCACGAACCTTATTATACCGTAGGCTCCAGCGCGGGCGATATGAGCTATGCAGGCTGGTGGCCGGTATTTGACAAGTATGGTGTTGACCTTGTAATTAACTGCCACGATCACAATTACCAACGCTTCAAACCCATCAACCAAAGTATAAGCATGTCGGCCCCGGTTAGCCATTACGGAAGTGGCCCGGCTGACGGAAGATGCGAAATTATATGCGGCGGTGCAGGCGCTCCGCTCGACAAGCAAAGTGTTTTCAATAGCCCTCTTGTCCAAACTTTTCAATCTGCAAACAGCTTTGTACTATTTAACGAAACAGGCTGCCAAAATGGTTTTACCAAAATGCACATCACCGCCTATAATGATGCCGGAACTGCCATACTCGATTCGGTAACTATTATTAAACCTTGCGGCGCCCCGGCAGGTGTGGCAAGCGCTTCCGGTGTGAGAAATAGTATCAACGTATTGCCTAATCCGGCTACCAATGAAATAACATTGCAATACACATCAGCATTGCATGGCAACGGCATTATACGGATTCGCGATGAGCAGGGAAGAATCGTAAAAACATATCAAGTAAAAAAAGACAATACCTATATGGAATACAAATGCAATTTGTCGGGCTTTACAAAAGGCATTTATATTCTTTCTATCTACATAGGTTCCGGGCACGACGATATAAAGTTCATTGTGAACTAACACATTTATCCCCCCGAAAGGCAGCTTGGATTCGCTATTGCCCCATTCAATGCACCCTTTAGGGGTTTGGCGCTAACAGGATTGATTTCCTCCGCTCTTTCCCATATTATGTTAAAAAATACTAACCCCTGTCTAATTAAAGACGAACTTAGGGTTGCAAGCATAAAGCATAACAAAATGGAACTACGTTTTAAATCCCCATCTACATCAAATCTTACTCAACATGAGCCTCTTGATAAAATTACCCCGACAGAAAGTCAATTTGCATCTGCCTTACGAAAGAATGTAAACGCATACTTTAAAGAAAAAGGGATCTCTCAAAAAGGCAACCTCAACTTAATTTTTCAGACAGTTGCCATGCTCTCTCTCTATCTTATTCCATTCATGTTGTTGTTACTGCTCCCCATGGCCTGGTGGGTGGGCCTAATACTCTCAGGAGTTATGGGAATAGGCATATCGGGTATAGGCATGTGTGTTATGCATGATGCATTACACGGCTCCTATTCAAAGAAGGAATGGCTGAATAAATTATTAGGCGGAACGATGTATTTATTGGGAGGGAATGTTTTTAACTGGAAGATACAACACAATGTACTCCATCATACTTACACCAATATTGAGGGAGAGGATGAAGATATTGGACCAAGATGGCCCTTACGATTATCGCAAAACGCACCCATTCGAAAAATAAACCGTTACCAATATATTCATGCGTTCTTCTTTTATGGGTTGATGAGCATTACCCGGATTATAAACGATTTTATAAGGCTCGCAGAGTATAACAAAACCGGTATAACCCGCAAGCATAATGCCAACCCCACCGGGGAATATTTTAAAATGACGGGTATAAAAATTGTTTACCTGTTTGCGTTCATTGGCCTACCCATTTTAGTTACTCCTTTTACATGGTGGCAGGTACTTATTGGTTTTACCACCATGCATTGGGTAGCAGGAAGTATTTTGAGTACAGTCTTTCAATTGGCACATGTGGTTGAAGGAGCCGAACAACCTTTACCCGATGAAAGTGGTGTAATTAACCATGATTGGGCGGTGCACGAAGTACGTACCACATCTGATTTTGCCAGGAATAATGCCGTAATCAACTGGTGTGTGGGTGGCTTGAATTTTCAGATTGAGCACCATTTGTTCCCTTATATAAGCCATGTTCATTATCGTAAAATTGCACCTATAGTAGAAAGTACGGCCAACCAATTCGGACTTTCATACAACTTAAAACCTTCCTTTATTAATGCCCTGCTTTCCCATATCAGAAGGTTAAAAGAGTTAGGCAGGAGGCAATTGATCACTCATTAATATACGCGGTGGCACTTACTCCTTCAAAATCTTTTTTTCTCCGGCCAATGAACCATCTTTATTGCTTATCATCAGCAAATAAATGCCACTGGGTTGAGAAGATATATCCATATTGTTATATGATGTGTTTACTATTGTAGTAAAAATAGTTTGTCCCAAACAGTTGTATAGTATCAGCGCTTGTCCCGGAGTTAATCCCGTAACATTAAAATACCCCGTATTAGGATCGGGATAAATATTGATGCCGGATGCGGCACCCTTCATATTTTCTAATCCTGCAGAAGATGTGATTTGAATGCAGGCAGAGTTGGAGCACCCATTTTTATCTGTAATGTTACAGCAATATGTTCCTGCACACTGCCCAGTTATGCTATTATTTGTTTGACCTCCCGGCGACCATATATATGTATAAGGACCTGTGCTGCCTGTTATAGTAACTCCGGCAGAACCATTACACGGGCTTGTTTCGGGGGTTGAGTCGGTCGCAACTCTAAAGCCGGGCCATACATGCAACGTATCGGTTGCCGTTGCAGAGCATCCATAAATGTTTGTGGCGGTAACAGTATATGGAATGGTAGAGGGTGGATTGGCATAAGGATTGGCACACTTGGTACACGATAAATACACTATAGGGGTCCATTGATAAGTGGATGCCCCATTGGCGTTGGCAGAAAGCATCACCGGTGTTCCGGAGCAATCGTCCTTGGGAAAAGAAACCGTGACCGTGGGAGTAGGATTAACTGTTATAGTAGCTGTTGTATCTACTGTACATACTCCTGCTTTAACCGTGAGGGTGTAAACCGTAGGATTGGTAAGAGGCAAAGCGGTTATATTACTTGTTGTTGCACCTATGCTCCATAAGTAAGTTCCTCCACCCGATGCCGAAAGGAACACACTATCGCCATAACATACAACGGGGTGAGTAGGAAGAATATATACCTTAGGAGGAATATTTACCGTTATCTCTGCCGTTGCAATATTAGAACAACCATCCTTTGTTCCCAATACACCATACGTATTTTGTTGTGCAGTAGGCTTAACCAGTATAGTAGATGCAGTGTCGCCATACACCTTATTTGTTTGCAACCAGTAATAGGAGATTGCACCACTTGCAGTAATAGATACACTATTACCCTGACAAATGATGGTATCTACCAATGACATGGTTAGAGGTACATGGCAACATGGGCTCCAACTCAACACAAACGATGTTGAATGACCATAATTTACCTCCAGGGTATCTACCCCATATATGTTGCCAGCCCTATTATAGTCGATAGTGCCGGCCAGATATACGTGTTGCGCGATAGGGTCGACAGCCACCCCGTCTCCGCCAACATCAGAATATCCATTACAATAGGTATTACCACAAAGTACATTACCTGCAGTATCAAACTGCAACACAACCCCTACGGTTGGATTATTCGCCGTGTCTTTCCAGGCAAAGGTACTATCGCCAAATGTATAGTGTCCTGAACCGACTGCCTGTAGTACACCTACCGCACCCTGCTTAAGGGTATCGGTTACTACCAGCGATAAATCATAAAGTACATTGTAACTGGACCAGGTACCCAGCTTTAGCCATATTGTATTACCTGCAGTATCATATTTAGCTAAAAAAGAAGTGTTGTTTTTTAAGCCTCCTGCAAGGGTTTTATTCCCGAAATTAATAGTATCTTGAACAGTTCCTGATATATAAAGTTTACCGAAGGCATCCATGGCAATAGCCTGAGGAATTATATTATCGCTGAGCAATTTTCCGGTAGTTTGCTTTGCCCAAACCACATTACCTGACGAATTATATTTAACGAAAAACATCTGCTTGGAACCGGTATCTCCATGGTCTTGCAGCTGGTAGGGGCCAAACCCAATAGTATCAGTAAAAAAACCAGTTATATAGGCGTTGCCATAGTTGTCAGCCAGTACAGAATTTCCGCGTTCATATATACCTTTAACAGCAGCTTTAGATTGCCTTACCCAGAGCAGCTTTCCGGTAGAATCGTATTTTATGAGAAATATGGCTTGCTGATAACCGGCTTTAGGCTGTGATAAAGTATCCTTTCCAATGGCTATAGTGCCATAGTAAAATCCGGTAACGAATACGTCGCCCGAATCATTCACAGCAACTGAACCGGCACTGACAGAACCTTTCAGTTTTACACCAGTTACTTCTTCCCCCCAAACAACCGCACCGCCGGATGTATATTTTACCAAAAACATATTCGGTACACCAGCTGAGAACAAGGTATCTTTCCCGAAGGCCATATTACTGGAAAAATCTCCCGCAACATATTCTGCTCCCTTACGGTAAGCAATAGACACGGCATGCCCACCGCTATACGAATCAAGCCGTTTACCATACTGTGCCCAAAGAATATTGCCATACTTATCGTACTTTACAATAAAAGGCGCCTCCACACCAGCGCCGCCGAATACGGTATCCTTACCAAAAACTATTGCATCAAAAACATCGCTTATTTGATAAACATTGGCTGCTTCGTCGGTAACAGCACAATTAGCTATTGTTAACGGTTCAGCATACCCGCCGTAAAAGTATGTAGGAAGCACTCCCCACAACCACTCCTGGGCATTACCTATAGTAGAGGCAAATATGAATAATAGAATTAAATACTTCTTTAGCATAGTCAAATATAAAACTAATTAAAGAATTTAAACTACGTGTGATCGTAAATCTACTTTTGAACTTCACCCTATCTTTATTTCCTTCACTCTGTTTTTCGAAATCATATCTTCATAGTGCATCAAGCCTTTGCTTTCTTCGCGCTTTACAGAAGTGATACTGACAGTAAACACCTTCCCATCACGATTCATAAGCAAATCGGTGTAGCTGTTTCCATCGCCGCCTGTTTTATGAAACAGAATAATTTTCTCCATCGTGAATTCGTTCTTAGCCCTCAGCCAAGCCTCAAACCATTGCTCGCGCTGCTGAATAACCTCCTTGTCATACAGCTGTGCCGAGGACCATATATGCGGCACCGATGCATCGTTGGTGGTGTGATGAACTTCCTTTTCATCCCAGCGTATCTCATGAATCTTTATATCAGGACTTTGCTCAATAATGAATAGTGTAAATGGTTCTATCCCGTTGAAATCATATTGTGAAATGAATGCATCAACATCCCGGTAAATAAAAAAGTCCAGCAACATAATGCCCCGGCTAAGTCGATAAGGTGGATTATGTTTGTGCCTTTCAAATGCGCCATTCATAAGGCAAAGCGTAAACTTTGTTTCGGCTGCGGCAAACCAGGTTCCGTTGGCATCCATATCTTTTGGAAAATAAACAGCCGTATCGTGTACCGTATATTTTTCCGGCGGAAGAGCAATTTTCCGGTAAAGGCCCTCATCGCGGTTAGAGGTAAGTATATAGGACGACCTGCCAAGAGGTAGATAGGTTACTGTACACATGGCATTAATCCTATTTGTCTCTTATTTCTTAATGCTGTTATATTCTTCATCGGTTACTCTTTCCATCCAATTTACAATTCCATTTTGGGTGTTAGGATTTATGGCAATATGAGTAAACTCGCTATCGTGAGAGGCACCGTGCCAATGCACTATATTGGGGGCAATGGCAACCACATCTCCTTTATGCAGCACTTGGATGGGTTTGCCCTTTTCCTGGTAATAACCAATACCATCGGTAACCAATAATATTTGTCCACCGGAATGCGTATGCCAGTTATTGCGACAACCCGGTTCAAATACTACATTGCCTACCTGGCAATTAAAAGTGGCATCATTCGGAACCAAGTTTTTAACCATAGCTATACCGGTAAAATAATCGGCCGGGGCTTTTTCGCCTATGGGAAATATGGTGCTTTGTTTTTCTGAGGTATTCATAGTTAGTTCTTTATTTTATTTAGACATCTTCATACGAGAGAGAGGAAGACAATTCACGGTAGGCGTTGATTTGTTGCTGAAGCTGCGCCACTTTTTGCTCTGCTGTGCTTATTGCATCTGCGCCTGCAATAAAACGGCGTGGCAATTCTTTCTGATTCGAAAGCTTAATTAGAGCTTGGGCCAACTTGGCAGGATCTCCTGTTTGTTTGCCGTTCTGAGATTTCCAGAACTCAAGTTGTTGAGTTCGCTGTTCGTTATAATCTTCCACTAAAGATTTGGCGAAGTTCGTTGATTCCTCAGATAGAAGCTCGGTGCGAAAGAAGCCAGGATTAACAATCATCGTTTGAATGCCAAATGGTTCTACCTCGCCTTGCAGCGATTCCATCCAGCCTTCAAGCCCAAATTTAGACGCAGCATAGGCGGTACCAAACGCAAAGCCACTAATGCCGGCACTCGACGAAATAGAGATAATCTGCCCTGAACGTTGCTTACGCATAACAGGCAATATGGCTCGGGTTACATTCATTGGCCCGATAAGGCTCGTCGCTAACTGCTGTTCCATTTCCTCAGGTGTTAATTCCTCAAAGTAGCCTGCATAAAAGTTAGCAGCATTATTAACCAGCACATCTATGCTACCAAACTTTTGAATGGCGGCCTTAGCGGCAGTTTCAGCATCGGCTAATTTTGTAATGTCAAGTTTAATAACCAGCAAGTCATTAGCTTCACCCAGAGCTTTAGCTACTTTATCCGGATTACGGCCGGTTGCAACAACCCTATACCCAGCGGCCAAAACAGCCTTTGCAATATCTAAACCCATTCCACGACCTGCACCTGTAATGAACCAAACTTTTTTATTACTCATATATTTTTGTTGTTAAATCAATTATTAAATGTCAAGTTTTCTGCCAGATATCAACTTTACCATTGCAGGGTCTCTGTGGTCAAAGAAACTGCTGGTTTTAGTATCCAAGCCTGCAATGGCATTCATATCTTCTGTGCTTAATTCAAAATCGAGAACATTTATATTTTCAGCCATTCTTTCCTTATGAGTTGATTTTGATAAAGCAATAACTTCTCTTTGTGTCAGCCACCGGAGAATTACCTGTCCTACACTCTTACTGTATTTGTGCCCAATGGAAAGCAACAATTCATTTGAGAATATGTTGTTCTTACCTTCGGCAAAAGGCGCCCAGGCCTCTATCTGCACCTTATTTTCCGTGAGAAACTTCTGGGTCTCTATTTGCTGATTGAATGGGTTGGTCTCAACCTGGTTTATGGCAGGCACTATTTTATTGGCCATTATTAAATCCATAACCCTGTCAGGCTCAAAATTACTGATACCAATGGCTCTCACTCTACCTTCCTGATATAATTCTTCCATTGCACGCCACGCACCATGAACATCGCCATAAGGCTGATGAATAAGGTACAAATCAAGATAATCAAGTTGCAATCTCTTCAGTGCTTTATCAAAAGCCAATTTTGTGCGTTCATAACCGGCATCCTGCACCCATAGCTTGGTGGTGACAAATAAATCTTTTCTAGGCACTCCACTTGCTTTAAGCGCTCTGCCAACTGCTTCTTCATTCAAATAAGATGCGGCAGTATCAATTAGCCGGTATCCAGTTTCTATTGCATCTATTACACTCCTTTCGCATTCTTTCAGGTCTTTAACCTGGTAAACACCAAACCCCAATATGGGGATTTCTACTCCATTATTTAATTTTATTGTTTTCATTTTTGTTTCCATACTAATAATAATCCCAAAGCTACGAATTTCAGATAAGTTACTCAAAAATTTAGATTACATATCTGCATGCTGCACCTATCGCCCGGTATAGTTCTTCTCTAAATAAAAGATAAAGTCCTGCGAACGCAAATTCTCTCCAAATTTGAGAGTGGCTTATTACCTTATCTTACTATTTTCCAAAATAATGCCTTGATAACGGATGACGCAATAAGGTTATTATGATAATGGGAATGCCAATCAACGCTGGCAAAGTCCAATATGTTAAAGGCGGGAGATCTTCCCATACCGGCAGAGATTTGCCATTGTCAACATAAAAAGCTGTAAGCAGAACAATGTAAGAAAACCCCATGCCCGCAATATGAATAATGCTCCACTTTTGCCATTTGTTCCTTACTGCTCTTCTGCCAATATACGCTGAACAGAAAGAAATAGCGCCCAGGAAGAACAGATAATAATCTTCCTTCCACCGGCCTATGGCAATAATAATTACAGTTATAAAAACTATGGATAATGACCGATAATAAGTGATGCCTGCTTTGGGATGAATACCCGGTTGTTTCTTTGCAAGCATGGCTATAACACCAGCTACAATACAGACCATTGCAGCTAGTATATGTATGAAGATAATAGCCAAAAAGAACGGGTTATCTGATGGGATGTGTATCCTATGAACTACAATGGGGTTTCCTTCAAACATAATTTTCTATTTTACAGGTATGACATAGAAATTGTAATGATCTGCTCAGACTGATTGAAGTTAAACTCAGCATCTTCAAATTTAGGAGGGCCGAAATGACCTTTTGCATTATTTGAAATACCAACCCCTTCCTTTGGTATACCAAGAAAGTTGGTGTTTAATGTTTTGTCGCTGTTTTCATCATGAAAAACAGAAACCGCATAAGTTCCTGCATCCATGTTTGTGAAAGTGTATGTGCAGGTAGTGCCTTTTATTTTAACAAATGCAACTATCGATGCCTTTTCCGGATGTGGGAACCCCTCGCTACTTTTAAATAAACAAAAACCTATCTGCCCACTCGTGTTTTTAATATTAGTTACGATAACCTTAATGCTTCCTTTTGTTGCCTCGTGGTTCTTAAATGAAAAACTTATTATCAGAATAAGGGCAACAGCTATGTGGTTTAATAAACCCTTTGCTTGTTTTGCACCAACGTATCGACGCATCATTTAAAATATAATTATGATTACCCATATATAACATATAAAATTGAGAGCAATGAAGATGGAACGAAATGTTTGTATTCTCTCAAACTTATTGAATAGTTTCTTTAACTGCGCCTCATCCTGAATTTTTTTCTGACTATGATAGGTTGGTGCAGCCAAGGCGGTACACAGTGTATGGCAAACGGCAAAAATACCACCAAGATAAAGTGGCAATGAATAACTATTCTGTATATTATAATGCCATGCCAAAATGACTGTAGCTAAAGATGACAATGCGGCTCCTATTCCCAATATGGCATACCAAAGAACCCCGTTTTTTAAATCGGCGGCTTTTGCATATTCCGAAAATGCTTTTACTCCTATACTACGGCGAGCCGGTAATTGCTTAATTGATTGGTCTAACGAGGCTCCGCACAGTAGGCCTGTGAGCGCTGTGGCTGCAATAAAGCAAGTTTTTAAAAGTATTTCTTCCATTATCTTTTTAATTATTTCATTACCTGACAGGGCATGGGGGTTCCTTAATTTTGATGGAACTACAAGAAACCCTTTACAAAGGTATCCAAGGCGATAAGGTCAATTGATTGCCAAATGGCAAAAAATCAGGAATTCTTAGGGTTCCTTAACCTGCTTAACGAATATTGCGTTATACCCAATATGGAAGCAAGATATTTCTGAGGTATGCGCTGGCTAAATCTTTTATCCTTAATAAGCATTTCATACCTTTCCTTAGCGGTAGTAAATTGCTGTAATAACTTCATTTGAAGAAGCTGGTATAAGTTCTCCTCCCATGTAAGTCGTAAGTATTTTTCAAATGGTTTAACTTTATCACAAAGGTCATTCAGTCCCGTTTCATCGATTGACAAAAGAATGGACGGCTCCAATGTTTCAAGGCTCATAATGGTAGGTCTTTTACTTTTAAGGCTTATTATTTCTGTAAAAAAAGTACCCTCGAATATAACCCAAGATGTTTCCTCCATACCTTTGTCATGATATACAAAGCGCAATAATCCTTTCTCCAAAAAGTAATACCGGTTACAAATCGTATTTTGCCTTATTACATTCTTTCCCTTCTTAACAGTGCTGCACTCGAAAGCAGAAAGCACTTGTTCCATTTCAATATCATTAATTGAAACAGTTGAACTAATTTTTTTCTTGAATAAATCCATTTCCTAAAGCAAATATACGCTATCTATTTACTGAGCATGTCCAATTTACCCGTTTCCATTTGTTATAGGTATATAATTCAAAATATATCTAACAACAAAAATCGAAAATATGGAACCACGTATTAATTTTTTAGAAAAAGGCCAGAATGCCATTAAATCACTTTACGGCATCGGAGGATATTTGGCGAAATGTTCATTGGAAAAATCTCTTTTAGAGTTGGTTGCATTCAGGGTATCACAAATTAATGGTTGTGGGTTTTGCCTTGATATGCATTCCAAGGATTTACTTGCACAGGGCGAAAATGAGCAACGCCTGTACACGATAAGTGCCTGGAGAGAAACACCCTTCTTCTCTGAAAAAGAAAGGGCCGCATTGATGTGGGCCGAAGCAGTTACAAGTTGCAATGTGCCTGATGAAACGTATGAAGAGGTTAGAAAACAGTTTTCAGAGGAGGAACTGATTGACTTAACCTTGGGAATTAGTGCAACTAATTTATGGAACCGCATAAATATTGCGCTTAAACCTTTAGTTGGCACGTATCAAGCTGGCCAATTTAAGTGAGAGCTTCGAAATTCATTTAGTCTAAAAACTTCATATCCTCGTCCGTCAGGCTTATATCGGCAGCCTTTAGGTTTTCAGCAAAATGCTTTAATGATGAAGTACCGGGGATGGGCAATATCCAAGGAGAGCGATGCAACAACCAAGTCAAATTTATTTGAGCTTCTGTGGCATTATATTTTTTCGCAATAACGGAAATGCGGTCATCTTTTTTGGGCAATGATTGGAACAAAGAGAAATAGGGCACCAAGGGTATCCCGTTTTTTTCGCAAATAGCAAGCACTTCACCGCCGCCTCTGGTTTCGCCTCCATGAGCCAATTGTACCGACATGCGTTGAGCGTGTCCATACATATTTTCAACGGTAGCAATCGGCCCCATTGCCATAGCGGTTTGTAATTCCTCTGCACTAACATTGCTAACACCCACATGCAGAATTTTGCCCTCCTTTTGCAGTTGGAACATAGCATCCATCGATTCTTTAAAAGGCACATCGCTGCCTGCTATAATACGGAAATGAACTAATGTAATTTGCTCCAGTTTCAGGGTCCGCAAATTATTATCAATGCTGCTACGCAGGTTTTCGGGGCGGTTAAACGGAATCCAGCTTTTGTCGGGTTTTCTTGCCCCTCCTACCTTGGTACATATTACCAGCTCAGCCGGATAGGGATGTATGGCTTCAGCTATCAACCTATTTGTTACATCTTCGCCATAATAATCGGCTGTATCAATAAAATTAATTCCGCTTTCAATACATTGTTTTAATATCTGCAATGCTTCGGGACGGTTTGCCGGCTCTCCCCAAATTCCTACTCCGGTAAGGCGCATGGTGCCATACCCGAAACGCCTAACCGTTAAGGGGCTTTTACTTTTTCCTGCTATTACAATGGTGTTGTTCTTATTCATATTGTTGTTTTGAACCTGGAAAAACTAGAATATTTATAAAAGGGGATATTAACTAAAACGAAGACCCCGGTTAATTACTTTATAAGAGGTTTCGAAGGATTAAACTGCTTGTGTACTAAGTTAAGCCATCAAGTATGGGTGCCTAACGAATATTTTAAATAACCCTATTCCCTTGAAATACATTTGGTCAAAATAACAGAATCAAATGAAAACAAGACTTTTAAGGACAGCTTCTATTGGATATACCATGGCCCTGCTGACAGTGGGTTGCAACAATAATTCGTCCAATACTACATCGGCCCCTCTGCAAAATGTAGATTCAGTGAGACAGGACAAAACACAAGTATTTATAGATACGGCCGAAGCATCTTCCTACAGGCGAAACGAAGAGGAAATGATCAGGAAAAACAATGAAAAAATTGCGGAATTGAAGGAAGAAATAAGAAAAGAAAAGAGAGCTGTGGCAAATGATTACAATACACAGTTAGATACACTTAATCAGGAAAATTTACGAATGGAAATGCGATTAAAAAAATTCAGCAAAACCAGTAAGACCGATTGGGAATCATTTAAGTACGACTTTAACAGAGATATGGATTCGCTTGGTAAGTCTATTTCCAGGTTTGCAGAAAGAAATATGTCAAATAAAAATAAGTAAAAAATAATAAGAATGAAAAAACTGGCTGTAAATGCATCCATCTTAGTGTTATCATGTCTCCTGATTATATCAAAACCTGCCAGAAATTTAGTTGAAAGCAAGGCGGCTCATAATTGGATTCTTGTTATCTCGCCCCAAACATCAAAGCAGCATTTGGATAGTGTAAAAACCGCATGGGAAAAAGACAATATTCTGTTGGAATTTTCAAATTTGAAATATGATGATTCAGGCAAGTTAGTGAAGATTAAAGGCATAGTAACTAATAACACGGGTGGGGACCATGCTTCTGCAAATTTTTCTTCTGAAAACCTCAAATTGCTTGAAATAAAAGTAGATGATAGCCCCAGTATATCCATTAAAAGCAAATAACATTTTTTTCATTTCCTTATAAAAACTTTTCTTTGATTACAACCAAATTATAACATATGAGGAGTAAGGTCATTTTTACAAATTGTTGTATTGGTGGCGGAGGACCGGCTGGAATTATGCTTGGATATTTACTTGCAAGAAGAGGAATTGATGTAACTGTTCTCGAAAAATGGCCTGATTTTTTTAGAGATTTCAGGGGAGATACCATACACCCTTCCACTATGGAAATTCTTTCTGAACTGGGTTTGCTTGAAGACTTTTTAAAGCTTCCGCATGATACGATATCTCAAATTAAGGCTGATATCGGGAAGCACGAGGTTCACTTAGCCGACTTTTCTCATCTCAAGGTTCATTCCCCTTTTATTGCTCTCATTCCGCAATGGGACTTTTTGAATTTTATATCCGATAAAGCTAAAAAATACTACACGTTCCATCTTCAAATGGAAACAGAGGTTATAGATCTTATATGGAAGGGAGAAAAAGTTATCGGTGTAAAGGCAAGAAATAAGGACGGTGATTTTGATATATATTCAAAACTCGTTATCGGAGCGGATGGACGCAGTTCCAAAATAAGAGAAAAGAGCAACCTCATTCCTAAAACTTATAGCGCTCCCATGGATGTTTTATGGTTTCGAATCTCCCGGAAAGAGAATGATTCGGCATCGGTATTCGGAAGGGTAGATATGGGAAAAATTATCATCATGCTCAACCGGAAAGAATATTGGCAATGTGGCTTGCTTATCCGTAAAGGTGAATTTGAGAATATCAAAAAAATGGGAATAGAAGCATTTCGTAAAAATATTATTGAAATCATGCCGATGCTGAATGATCGTGCCCCGGAAATACAACAATGGGACCAAATAAAATTACTTACAGTGACTGTTGATTATCTTCACAAATGGTATTGCGAGGGCCTATTATGCATTGGCGATTCAGCACATGCTATGTCTCCTATTGGAGGTGTTGGCATTAATTTGGCTATCCAGGATGCTGTTGCAGCAGCCAATATTCTGGCACCTGCTTTTTTAAATAATGTTCTTTCGCAAAATGTACTTGCCCGTATTCAAAAACGGCGCATGTTGCCGGTGAGGTTTATCCAACGAATACAAGTTCTTATTCAAAACCGGGTAATAAATAAGGTTTTAGGAAGATCTATTCACCCAACTGTACCTTTGCCCTTAAAGCTGTTCAAGTGGTTCCCCTTCCTCAGGCGTATCCCGGGGTATATTGTTGGTATGGGCTTGCGGGCAGAACATGTAAAGGAAGGATAAAATATGTGAACCCAACTGTCGAATGCTATCCTATTGGCCTGATTTCGACCTTTAATTCCCTAAGCATTCTCATCACGCTTCCCATATTAAGTTCTTCAGGCTTGTATGAGTCTATATTTAAAGAACACACAAACTCCCAAATTTCTCCTATCTCCATCACGTTAACTTCAAGAGGCAGGTAAAACCTATTGTCTGAATCCAGAATAATGGTATCTTTTTTATCAGGATGCCTTTTTATTCTTCTGTACACCATATTATCAGGATCCGTGGCAAGTACATACGTGCCGCCATCTGTTATATCTTCAATCGATTCTATAAATTTGCATACTATAATACTGCCTTTATGCAAAGGCGGCATTGAATCATCATTAATTGGAAACGCCCGATGCTTGCCCGAAAAAAGAAATGGTAATTTATTTATATCTAAGCGTGTTTCCATATTGTTGATTGAATTGTAAGTGAAAGTAATACCACTTATATTTCTTTCTGAAAAATTTCGGCAAACGCCGGGTAATATCAGATAAACATTCTTTATCAATCGGCAAATAAAACTGCTTGATTGTTCACCCCACAGGTGATGAGTGACGTCCGTCACTCGCCAAATTGACAAATGACATTTTACTAATTTATTTTATATATATTTTTGCATTTTTCCCTGTCGTAATTCTATTTTTTCAACTCCGATTAAATAAAACTATGGCTATCGTTATTAATCTTAAAGAAGGAAACAATCAAAAATGTGCTTGCGAAGGAAGTTCAAGTTGGCTGGAGCATTGGGAAATGCGTAAGGGCCTTACCGCTATTTTTTGCAGGGCCTGTTCAACTAAAACTGATTTAAAAGGGACTCTTGTCCTAAAATCAGAGCCTGAAGATAAGGATATCTATGTAGTTCCTTTTTGCAATATTTGTTTTGAAAAAGACGGCGAACTTAGCATTTGGTCGTACGATGAATTAGTACCGGCAGTTTGCACTTAACCGGAATAGCAAGCTCATCACAAAGGACACCTGAAGAATAGTAGAAAACCTACGATTTAAGGTTACTCAGCTTGTCTTCGTCCTTTATTTTAATGTTGCCGTTTACCTTGTCAATTTTTATAAGCCCTTTGGCTTTAAAATCAGATAACCTGCGGCTTACAGATTCCTTTGCAACTCCGGCCAATGTTGCAATATCGCCCCGGTCAAATGGAAAATCATCTTTTCCGTCCCGGTAAATATGATTATAAAGTGACAAGGCATCTGCTATTTTTTTAGCACTGGAATTATAGGCAAGTTTCAGCATTTTATCACCCGCTTCCAGGTAAAGGCATAATACGGATTTTATAAGTTTTAGAGCAACATCATTGTTTGACTCCAGTATTTGTAAAAACTCTTCTTTGGGAATATATACTAACTCCGAATCTTCAATAGCAGTACAATATTCCTGCTGGTGGTTTTCTAAAAATGATGCATGTCCAAAAATATCTCCTTCCTTATGCAATCCAATAATAATTTCTTTCCCTTCATCATTCATTTTGAATGTTTTTACCTTTCCCTTAACCAAGGAAAAAATAAAATTGACCGGATCTCCTTCCAGGTATATTGCTTGTTTCGCCTTTACCCTTCTATTTAATTTGTAGGGCGAAGCAGAGAATATATGATTGAAGTTGCTCGTATCATTAATAAGGGTAATCAGCCTTTTGGTTTCATTTTCAAACCGTTGTTTTATCAATAAGCTTTTCTTTAGTTGTGTACTTATCACCTCCAACACATCTTCATCATTGGGATTAATAAGATAATCGTCCGCTCCCAAATTCATTCCCTTTCTAAGTCCTTTTATATCGGGCTTTGAACTCCAAAAAACAAATGGAATATTACTCATATGCGGAATATTATGGATAGCTCTTAATACTCCATACCCGTCCAATTCGGGCATGTTCACATCGCACAATATTAAATCGGGTTTATTTTTTCCCAATATTTCTAATCCCCTTTTGCCATTATCGGCAAGCAAGGTTTGATAACCAGATAAAGTCAACAATTCTACCATGTTTTCACGCTGGATATCACTATCGTTTATTACTAAAATGGTTGGCTTATTCATATTATTGTTAGAGGGTGTTTGTCTAAGTTACACAATATTAATCTTCATTCACCTTTAGCAATTGACAGCGGACACGAATTAGTATGACATTTTACCATGTTCTTATATAGAAACTACTATTGAAGACCATTAAGGCATTGATACTGTTCAGAATACAAATCAACCGGGTATATCCGAGCTCTATTACGGGCAATATCGTGTTTATATCCAATTTTATCTTTTTAATAATTAGTTTAAACCACACATTCAAGGCATTCGCCGAATAATCCATTTTGCATTTTTTTTGCAGATTATATTTGATTCACCATCAAAAATATAAACTTGGCGCCTCCCTAAAACATGCGAATAATATAACTTTTAGTAATATATCTGTAACATGTACCTCCTTATGAAAGTCCATATTTGCCTCCAAATATCACAAGTAAATAGTTGAAACTATGTTATATACTTATCATTTTTTAGGGATGAATATAATTTGGTGGGTATGTTTAGTTTCACTTTTTGTGCTTTTCTTTTTCCTTTTCGTACCCATCCTTAAGAAAAATGCAAGAAAGACCCCCATCGATGTTTTGCAACAAAGATTTTCAAAAGGAGAAATCAGTGCTATGGAATATGAAAAAAGAAAAAGGGTATTGGAAAAAGACAGCGATTTAAAAATACGAGAATATCTTGTTTCCAGACATTCTCAGAATTAAAGACAAAAAAACATCTTGTTAGCAAGAACAAAAAAACTCCTATGAATACATTGGTCAATCTATTGAATTACGGTCAAAGTTATTGGCTTGATAATCTTACAAGAAATAAGATTACAGGCGGTGAATTAAAGAAAAGAGTGAAGGAAGAAGGCTTACGCGGAATAACCTCGAACCCCAGCATTTTTGATAAGGCCATTGCCAACAGCACAGATTATGACGAGCAAGTTGCATTGCTGGTAAAAGAAGGCAAAACACCTCAACAGATTTATGATGCGCTTACCATAAAAGATGTGCAGGATGCGTGTGATATTTTAAAACCCGTGTATGATGAATCAGGCGGAACGGACGGGTTCGTCAGCCTGGAAGTATCTCCCTATTTAGCACGTGATACAAAAGGAACTATAAAAGAGGCCCGCAGGTTATTCAAAGCAGTAGGAAAACCCAATTGCTTTATAAAAATACCGGGCACCCGCGAAGGCATTCCGGCTATTGAACAAATGCTGTATGAAGGAATACCTATCAATATTACCCTGCTATTTTCTGTTGAAAGATATGTTGAAATAGCACAGGCCTATCTTCGTGCCCTGGAAAAAAGAGTAAAAGAAGGAAAGCCTGTAAATAACACTATTTCGGTAGCAAGTATTTTTCTTAGCCGGATTGATGTGTTGGTAAATCAAATCATCGGGCATTATATTCTTCCATTCGATGAAAATAAAGAAACCAAACGTCCGGAATTATTGTTAGATAAAGCGGGTATTGCAATTGCCCGCCTGTCCTATCAACGCTTTAAAGAAATTTTTTCGGACGAAGCATGGGAAAACTTGCAAGCAAAAGGTGCGCATGTTCAAAAGCCATTATGGGCAAGCACCAGCAACAAGGACCCAATGGGCAGCGACCTTCGTTACGTGGAACCATTGATTGGAAAAAACACTGTAAATACCTTGCCCGATGAAACCATTGCAGCTATTGCCGATCATGCGATTTTAAGAGAAAATACCATTGAAGAGGGAATAGAAGAAGCAAAACAATTATTTACCGACTTAAAGAAAACCGGCATTGACATTGCTTTTGTAACACAACAATTAGAAAATGAAGGAATTCAGAAATTTATTGATGCATATAATAAGTTAATAAGCAATCTTGCCAATAAAAGAATGAAGGTGATAGGCAACAAGGCATCATCGCAACAAATCAGTTGCGGCAAATTAGAAAAGGAATTGAATGAAACCTATGCATCTATTGATGAAAAGCAAATAAGCAGGCTGCTTTTTGCTGAAGACCCCTATCTCTGGAAAAAAGATGCAGAACAAACAAAAGAGATAAGCCAGCGTTTAGGCTGGCTTACATTGCCTGACCGCTTTATAAATGATGCTGCAAGTCTTATTGATTTTGCTGCAAAAGTGAAAGACGAAGGATATACAGATGCCGTATTGTTAGGAATGGGCGGCAGCAGTTTATGCTCAGAAGTGGCGCGCGAAACATTTGGCACAACAAAAGGATACCTTAATTTATTTGTACTGGACGATACAGACCCGGCAACTATATTAGACCTGGAGAAAAAAATAAGACTTGAAAAAACACTTTTTATTGTTGCAAGTAAGTCAGGTAATACAGCGGAAACCTTGAGCTTTTTTCATTATTTCTATCAACAATTGGAAAAGAAAAATGCCGCCCTGCCCGGAAATAATTTTGTGGCTATTACAGATGAGGGCACTCCCCTGGTAAAGATAGCTGAAGAATATAAATTCAGAAAAGTATTTATTAATCCATCTGATTTGGGTGGCCGTTATTCCGTGTTATCCGAATTCGGGTTATTACCTATGGCCCTTATGGGTATTGATATCCAGGCTATGATGGTAAGCGCGAAGCAAATGGAAGAAAGTTGCGATGGAATTCCGGCGGCAAGCAATCCGGGAGTTAGTTTGGGTGCCCTATTAGGAGTTTGCCAGCACCACAAGCGCGATAAAGTAACCTTTGTTTTGTCTTCCTCCATAAGCTCCTTTGGGTATTGGGTGGAACAATTGCTGGCAGAAAGTACGGGTAAAGAAGGCAAAGGACTAATTCCTGTAAATGGTGAAGAACTTGGTGCGCCGGAAGCGTATGAAAAGGACAGGCTGTTTATCCACATGTATTTGCCATCGGATAATAATGAAATGGATGAAATAAAGCTCAAATTTCTGGAAGACCAGGGACATCCGGTAGTGCGAATTAAAGTAGCAGATAAAATAGCATTAGGCGGCGAATACTACCGTTGGGAAATAGCTGTAGCCATCGCGGGAATAGTTATCGGCATTAACGCTTTCGACCAGCCTAATGTAGAAGAAAGTAAAAAGAACACGAACGAGTTGCTGGAAGGATGGCTCAAAGAGGGCTCCTTTAAGAAAGCAGAACCACTTTTAAAAATTGAAGATATCTCTATTTACGGAGGAAAGGAAGCTGAACATCTTCTTACAAAACACTACGATTCAGTTGGAAGTTTTGTTAAAAGTTTTATTGAACAGGCAAAGCCAAATGACTATATTGCTTTACTCCCCTATTTCCAAATGACAGACTACCGGGTAAAAATATTGCAAACATGGAGACAGCACATGAGGGATGAAGTAAAAAAAGCTACCACCTTGCTGAATGGCCCGCGCTACTTACATTCCACCGGGCAATTGCATAAAGGCGGTCCTGATTCGGGGTTATACATTATTTTAACAAGCGATGAGAAGGAGGAGGATTTACCAATTCCGGGCAAAAAATTTGGATTTGCAACACTTCACCAGGCACAATCGCTGGGCGATTTCCGCTCACTTAACGATAAAGGCCGACGGGTTATTCGCATTCAATTAGATAAAGATATTGACGATGACCTTAATAAGCTGCATTTATCTATCCTTACTGCCACCAAGTATCATCTCCAGGAAGAATCAGTATGAAACAAAAAAAAATAACAACCCTGTTTCTTGATATCGGCGGGGTACTGCTCACCAACGGCTGGGACCATGAATCGCGAAATAAGGCTATAGCACATTTTAAGCTGGATGGCGAAGAAATGAATGAACGCCATCACCTAACATTTGATACGTATGAAGAAGGTAAATTAAGCCTTCACGAATATTTAAAACGGGTGGTTTTTTACGAAAAAAGAGAATTTTCAAAACATGATTTTATTAAATTCATGTTCAAACAATCTATCGCTCATCCGGATACTATTGATTTTTTTAAGAAATTAAAAAAGCGTTATAACCTGAAGGTAATAGCCATAAGCAACGAAGGAAAAGAACTGAATGAATACCGGATTGCCAAATTCAAGCTGGGTGAACTATTCAATGCTTTTGTTTCCTCCTCTATTGTGCATCTCCGCAAGCCTGATGAGGATATATTCAGAATGGCTGCTGAACTATCTCAAACAGACCCCAAACATTCCTTTTATATTGACGATAGGCTTATGTTTGTAGAAATTGCCAACACCTTAGGCATGAATGGTATACACTATAAGGGATTGGATACCTTAAAAAAGGAATTAAAAAAACTTGGGTTCTCGGTAGATTAACAAATAAAAATAGGATGGAAGAAACAAAATATGATTATGGAATGATTGGCTTGGGCACGATGGGCCGTAACCTGGTTTTGAATATGAACGATCACGGCTATAGCATTGCCGGTTTTGATAAAAGTGCTGCCCAGGTAGATTTACTTAAGAAAGATGGCCAGGGACGAAATATATTTGCAACATCCGATCTCAATGAATTTATAAAATCATTAAAGACTCCAAGAACTATCATACTCCTTGTTCCTGCCGGAAAAATAGTAGACGAAGTTATCAACGAGTTAAAGCCGCTTTTATCAACCGGAGATTTGCTTATGGATTGCGGCAATTCACATTATACAGATACTAATACCCGCATTGAACAACTATCAAAATCGGGCATTCATTTTATGGGTGTGGGCGTTTCGGGTGGCGAATCGGGTGCTCGCTATGGGCCAAGCATTATGCCCGGTGGCCCTGAAAAAGTATATGAACGTATTCGCCCTATGCTGGAATCTGTCTCGGCAAAAGTGAAAGAACAGCCTTGTGTAACATGGCTGGGACCGGGCTCTGCAGGGCATTATGTAAAAATGGTGCACAACGGCATTGAATATGGATTGATGCAACTCATTTCTGAAGCCTATCACCTGCTTAAAGTAGTTGGCAACATGAATAATGATGAATTACACGATACTTTTTCCAAATGGAATATGGGAATATTGCAATCATTTCTTATAGAAATTACGGCTGATATTTTTGCCCAGAATGATGAACTGACTCATAGCCGCCTTGTAGATATGATTCTGGACAGCGCCCATCAAAAGGGCACGGGTGGCTGGACTTCGGAAGATGCCATGAGTTTGCAAGTGCCCATCCCGGTAATTGATATTGCCGTTTCCATGCGCGATTTATCAGCCTACAAAAAAGAGAGGGAAGCAGCTCAAGAAAAATTGCAAGGACCCGGAAAAAAAATGGAAACGGACAAAAGTACATTGGTAACATCATTGGAACAGGCACTTTACTTCTCGATGATTACCACTTATGCACAGGGAATGTCTTTACTATACTATGCATCGAAAGAATATAAATACAATTTGAAAATGGAAGATATTGCCACTATATGGCGTGGCGGTTGCATCATCCGTTCTGCTTTATTGGAAGATATCCGCTCTGCATTTTCAAAGCAGAATGATTTGCCAAATATTATGCTGGACGATAAACTTTCGAAGGAATTAGTGCAATCGCAAAATGAAATCCGTAAAGTAATTCAAACAAGTGTGCAATTAGGTATTCCCATACCTGCCATAATGGGCTCCTTAGCTTATTATGACAGCTACCGGAGTGGCTGGCTGCCCGCTAACCTGTTACAGGCTCAGCGCGATTATTTTGGCGCACATACCTATGAACGCAACGACCGGGAGGGAGCTTTTCACACACATTGGAACTCAACAAAACAATAATGGAAACTACAAAAGTAAATCCAACAATTATAGTTATACTGGGTGCTACCGGAGATTTAGCGTGGCGCAAACTACTACCTGCCATCTATAATCTATATCTTGATAACTGGATACCGGACAAGTTTGCAGTAATAGGAGTTGGGCATACCAAAATGGATATAAAAGCATTTGAAAAGCATTTGCATGAAGGTGTAGATAAATTTTCGAGAAGAGGCAAAGCGAAAAAAAATGAATGGGATGCCTTTGCAAAATGTATCAGCTACCTGAAGGGTGAATTTAACGCCCCTACCACCTATTCGACCCTGGAAAAGCAAATAAAAGGGTTTGAAAAAAAATGGAAAACCAAAACCAATTTAATTTTTTATATGGCTGTTCCCCCTAATGCATTTGAAGGGATAGCAAAAAAAATAGGGGCCTCGGGGCTTGCAAAAGATAAATCATCGAGCCGGATTGTTATTGAAAAGCCTTTCGGGCATGACCTCGACAGCGCCAAACATCTGAATGATTTGTTGCATACCATCTTTGATGAGTGCCAGATTTACCGTATCGACCATTATCTGGGTAAGGAAACCGTACAAAATATTCTCGCCTTCCGGTTTGCCAATGCACTCTTCGAACCTACCTGGGACCGCAACTATATCGACAGCGTTCAGATAACCGTATCGGAACAGCTGGGCATTGAAAACCGTGGAAATTATTACGAAACAGCCGGAGCGCTCCGCGATATGATACAAAACCATTTGTTGCAATTGCTTTGCCTCATTGCCATGGAACCTCCCGTTTCTTTTGAGGCCGATGAAGTACGTAACCGTAAAGTTGACGTGCTGAATGCTTTGCGAAAAATTCTTCCCAGCGAGGTACATCAATATGCTGTGCGCGGACAATATGGCCCCGGATGGATTGAAGGAAAAAAAGTAAAAGGATATAGACAAGAAGCGGATGTAAGCAAAACCTCTACCAAAGAAACATTTGCTGCCGTAAAGCTATTTATTGATAATTGGCGCTGGCAAGGAGTTCCCTTTTACTTGCGTACCGGTAAACGCATGAATGAAACCTTGTGTGTTATTACCATCCAGTTTAAACCCGTGCCCCATCAGCCTTTTCCATCAGACGCAACCGGCAACTGGCAACCCAACAGGCTTATTTTAAATATACAGCCGCACATGGGCATTCGTCTGCGCTTCCAGGCAAAAAGGCCAGGATTGAAGATGCTGCTTTATCCTGTAGATATGCAATTTAATTATAATGAATCGTACTCTTCGGGAACACCTGAGGCATACGAAACATTGCTGCTGGATATAATGGAAGGCGACTCTACACTATTTATGCGTGCCGACCAGGTGGAAGCAGCATGGAAAGTACTTATGCCCATCATCACTTCGTGGGACACTAATCCTTCCGTTAATTTCCCTAATTATGAGGCGGGCATGCAAGGCCCTGAAGATGCAGAAGCGCTTATTGCAAGAGATGGACACAGCTGGAGCATTATACCCCCTGAAAACAGTGAGAAAATATAACCTGTAATTAACAGCTATATGAAAGCCTACCAGGATATAAATGAATTAAGCGTAGCGGTAGCTAACTATATTACCGTTATTTCAAATGAAGCAATCCGTGTAAGCGGAAGATTCGTTATTGCACTTTCGGGTGGAAATACTCCCGAAAAATTGTATTCCATTTTAGCGCAATCTCCTTTCAGGGAACAAATTCATTGGGAGAAAACTTTTGTATTCTGGGGCGATGAGCGTTGCGTACCTTTGGATGATACACGCAATAATGCCTACCGGGCAAAATTAACATTGCTTAGTAAAGTTCCGATTCCTCCGGCTAATATTTATCGAATCCCGGTAAACTTATCGCCTGCTAAAGCAGCCATTGTATACCAAAGAGAAATGAATGATTTTTTCGGAAAAAGCCCCACCCGCTTCGACCTAATGCTTCTGGGATTGGGTGAAAACGGGCATACCGCCTCTTTATTTCCCGGCACAAATGTTCTTAAAGAAGAAGAAAAAGGAATCAGAGATGTATATGTTGCAGAAGAAAAAATGCACCGTATTACTATGACTGCACCCTTAATTAACCTGGCCTATCATATTCTTTTTTTAGTGTCCGGTGAAAATAAAGCAGAGGTATTAACAAAAATCCTCAGTGGTCCGTACAACCCGGAACAATATCCGGCGCAACTTATTAGTCCCATTGATGGCGAGCTACGCTGGTTTGTCGATGCGGAAGCCGCTTCACACATTAAAACACATGTAATTTAAATTATCAAGACACGACTATGTCTTTTGTTTCATCCCGATAGTTGATGAAACAAAGATAAAGTATGTAAAAGCGATTTTTAAAAAGTCATTGATTTTGGCTTTTATCAAAATCTTACCTCTACCATATGCTCCACTCCGTCATCGGCAAGTATAACTGCCTTATCCTCCCGGGTAGCTCCATCTGCTGTCACTATCATTTCAACAGGCTCATCGGAATGCTTTTGTATAAAAGTAATGTGATACATGGTTTTTATATGCCGGTAATGCACCTTAAATGTTTCCCATTCTGCAGGTACACAAGGAGCAAATGTCAGCTTGTTTCCTGTTTGCCGGATACCGAGGAAAGATATTGTAATAAGCTGTTGCATCCAGCCTGCAGAGCCAGTATACCAGGTCCATCCACCACGACCCGCATGAGGCGCACGGGCATATACATCGGCAGCTAAAACATAGGGCTCTACTTTGTAAATTGCAATGGCCGCAGAAGTATTGCTGTGATTAACCGGGTTTATCATATTCAGCAGCTCCCACACTCTTTTTTTATTGCCTAAGTGCGCGAAGGCCATTATCATCCATACTGCAGCATGCGTGTATTGTCCGCCATTTTCGCGTACGCCCGGCACATATCCTTTTATGTATCCCGGGTTAAGCCCAGATTTATTAAAGGGAGGATCCAGTAATTGTATTATGCCCGTATCTTTTTTCACCAGCCTGTTATAAGCCGATTCCATAGCCATAGCACTATGTTCCGGATCTCCCCCACCCGATAAAACCGACCAGCTTTGTGCAATGGAATCAATACTGCACTCCTCATTTTTTGAAGAGCCCAGCGGTGTGCCGTTATCAAACCAGGCACGGAGATACCATTGCCCATCCCAAGCTTTTTTATTCGTATTCTCTTTCAACTGGTCTGCATTTTTCATGCACTCGTCAGCAAATGCTGTATCATTACGTAAGCGTGCTATGCCTGAGAAATTCACAAGTATATGATATAAGAAAAATGCCATCCACACGCTTTCTCCTTGTCCATCTTTTCCAACTTTATCAAACCCATCATTCCAATCGCCGGTTCCGATCAAAGGAAGTCCATGTTTACCAAAAACCAGTCCGTGTTTAATTGCCTGTACGCAATGTTCATATAAGGTCGCAAATTTGCTCGATACAATAGGAGTATCATAATACGATTCTTCACCATAATTCAATTGTCGACCATCCAGGTAAGGCATTACCTCTTCCAATATCTTGGCATCGCCCGTGTGTATAACATACAGAGAAGTTACAAGTGGCAGCCAGAGATAATCATCGGAACAGCGGGTACGTACGCCCCGCCCTGTGGGTGGATGCCACCAATGCTGCACATCGCCTTCTTTAAACTGGCGCGACGCGCATAATAAAATTTGTTCCTTCGCAAACTGCGGTGCACCATGAAGTAGTGACAATACATCCTGCAATTGATCGCGGAAACCGAAGGCTCCGCCTGATTGATAGTATCCACTTCGCCCCCATAGTCGCGATGCAATGGTTTGATAGGTAAGCCATCCATTGGTGATAAGATTAATAGCTGTATCAGGAGTTTCAACCTGGAAGGCGCCCACCATATCTTGCCAATGCTTCTTTACTTTTTCAAACGCATCGCTTGCTGCCAAACTACCTCTTAGTTTTTTAACAGTTTCACTTGCTTCCTGGGGTGTTTTTGCCGCGCCCAGCCTGAAAATAATTTCATGTTCCTCTCCATTCTCCAAATCAAAAGGAACCTGTATGGCTCCGCAAGGATCCATGGCAAGGCCTGCTCTTCCGGAAAGTTTTTGCCGCGACATAGCGTCGGGATTTTTTAGCGTACCATTTCTACCAATAAATTCAGAACGGTCGGCGGTAAATGTTTTTTTCAAATAATCCACATCCAGAAAAGCCACCCGGTTAACAAACTCGGTATTATATGGATTCTTCGCGAAAAGCGCACCGCTGTCAGGATCTATTTCGGTATGGATATACATGGATGTTTTCATTCGCGTATCTCCAAGCATCCATTCCACGTATCCCGTTGCCGAAAGCTTACGCGGCCTACCTGACTGGTTGGATATTTTTAATACTGTATATTTAACGGAAGATTCGTTATCCACAAACACAGTCATTTGCGATAATATGCCATCTTCTGCATGTTCAAAAATACTGTATCCCATTCCGTGCCTTACTACATAGGGCGATTCGCCACCTGAAGGCAGCAGCGTAGGCGACCAATAATATCCCGTCTCATAGTCACGTATATAAAACGCTTCTCCGCAGGAATCACTTACTATATCATTATTCCAGGGTGTAATTCTTAATTCATGCGCATTTTCCGACCAAGTATATGCACTTCCGCTTTCGGATATTACTGTTCCGAAATTAGGATTTGCCATCACATTCACCCAGGGTGCAGGAGTTGTGTGTTTACTGTCAAGCACAATTACATACTCGTGCCCATCGGCAGAAAATCCACCCAATCCATTATAGAATATTAAATCTTTAGGCACATGGACAGGTATGGGTGGAGATTCTTCCCCTTGTATAGGCTTGATACGTGGCATTACAAGCCTCGAAGCCGGTTTGCGATTAACATGATCGGCCAGTGTTCCGCCGTTATCGGAAATATTAACCCGTGCAACGGTTTGAAATAAAATACGGTCTTCATTCGATAATTGATCGGAAGCCCTCACAAAAATTCCACCGGGACGGTCAATCAATTCGGAGGGAATAAGTGCCTGAATTTCGTTTTGGAAAACCTGGCGGTAACCACTGTGCTCTTCATTCCATATAACTAAATCAACAATCAACCCCTTTAACCGCCAATAAGCATGTGCCTGTATAAGCTGTTTGGCTAATTGCATATTAACCTGCTTTTCAATTTTCAGCAGAACAATGGGCAAATCTCCTGAAATGGAATATCCCCACAAGCCTGACTGCCCCCTATAATTATTGATAAGAACAGCCGGATCGGCCCTGAAGGATGCATTAGGAAATATAATGGAGCCTGCAAGGCGGCCATATAACTGGGCATCGGCTTCCGAAGCATTAATTTGGCGAAGCACTACCTGGCTGTGTGTCCATGCCAACTCAAACACCCTATCCTTATGATGTTTATCCTGGTATTTATCGGTTAAATTATTGCAAATCTCTTTGGTTTCAGCTACCCCAATAACCATGTCAACAATTACTGCTTCTTCAGGTTCAAGCACTATTTTATAGCGAATGGCAACAATAGGATCTAAAACAGAACCCTGGTGCCCGGAAAGTTTTCCCCGCTGATTCATCGCTTTCGGATTGGCAATGGTATTTCCTCTCCCGATAAATTCAGCACGATCTGTTTCATACGAAATCTCATCCGGATATTTTCCATGTATGGCCATTAAATGGAAAAGCCATGGAGGATGTTCATCATCGGAACGGGGGCGTCTTGTACAATGAATGGCATGTTGCATCGGAATGATTTCCGTTTCTACAAAAAGATTGCTGAAGGCCGGCTGCATTAAATCGGAATCGGGAGTGGCAAGCACCACTTCGGCATAGCTTGTAATTTCTAGGGTGCGGCGGGCGCCTGAACTGTTTGTTATATGAACCCTGCGCATTTCTATATCATCTTCCGGAGATACTACTATTTCTGTGTGCGCCTCAATTCCATCGTTAGCGCTGCGAAAATCTACACGCCCTTGTGAAAAAGCAGCTTCGTACTTTTCTCCTTTTTTAAGCGTTGGCTGATGTGTATTAGACCAATAGGCTCCGCTTTTCAAGTCGCGGATATAGCAAAATATGCCCCAGTTATCACACGTAATATCCTCCCGCCAGCGGGTAACAGCAAGGTTTTTCCACCGGCTGTAACCGCTTCCGGCATTGGTTACCATTACATGATATTTGCCATTTGATAATAATTGCACTTCGGGAACCGGCGTGGTAGCGGTATTGAGAATTCGCACCTCTGTTCCGCTGGCCACATAATTAACATCTGCAATGCCTGTAGTGTGCGCATAGAAACTTGTCATCCTCGGTATTCGTTCCTGCAATAATAAAAGTGTCGCTTTAAACTGGGGTTCGGCTTCAAATAATTTTTGCATAGGTTTATTGCCAAGCAAATATGCCAACGACAGCAACGTCATTCCTTGGTGGTGAGCCATGAACGAGTATACGATAGCATTTGTTTGCCCCGCTTGCAAACGTGAAGACGTGTAATCTATTGCTTCATAAAATCCATATCGCCCTTCAAATCCTTTTTCATGAAGCAGTTCTAAGTTTCTACACGCTTTTTCCGGCGATATCATTAACGCAAGCGCTGAGGCATAGGGAGCTATAACGGAATCTTCCTCAAGTCCTCTTTTCAAGCCGAGCCCCGGGGCGCCAAATGCCCTGTACTGGTAATTGGAACTCGCGTTAACCATATTGTATCCCGATTCTGAAATTCCCCAGGGTAAATCAACGTCCTTGCCATATTTAATTTGCCAGTCTACAACCGCTTTATACGTTTGATCGAGAAGTGTATTTTCAAAAGAAGGCATTATTAAAAGCGGCATCAGGTATTCGAACATGGACCCTGCCCATGAAAGAAGAATGCCTTCGCCATTTACATTAGTTAGCAAACGGCCAAGTGCAAACCAGCTTTCTTCGGGCAATTTTCCCTGTGAAATACCAATATAGGCCGCCAACCTGGCTTCGGAGGCAAGCAAATCATAATAGCTGGGATCCATATGATGTTCCTGAACATTATAACCAATTGTAAAAAGATTACTGGATTTGTCAAATAAGAAATCCCATTCCACATCCGCTAACAGATTACATTCTATTGCAAGTTTTTCCAGCACATTTATTCTTTCCTCGGCAATAATTATGGTTTGCGATAAAGATTCTTCCAATACTTTAAGCCAATCATTTTCTGTATCTGTATTGCTCGTGTTCTTGTATTTTATCGCTTCTACCTGCATATCCCGGGCTGTGCTTAATACTTCCTCCCATGTTGAATTGGTATCCTTTAAAAGAAGATCCATAAACTTAGGCGGAGCGCTCATGAGTAGAAACCAAGGTTCAAAAATTTTAAATTCTTCGTTTATTTTCTCTATCTGGGTACTTATAACTTGCTTCCACCAATGGATTTCACCGACATCGAGATCGAGCAGCTTTTGAACAATGGAAGCGAAATCTATTGTTAAAGCGCTCATGTAATATTTTACTTCATAGCGGGTAATTCCGTGTGAATTACATGCGTCATCCAAATGATTCCTCATTTGTTTCAGCAGTCTGCTGTTTTTTGTACCGAGCACATCCGCTAGCACATTTAACGTATCACGCAGACCTTCAAATATTTTCTTTCCCAATATTTTTTGTTGCGGAATAGCAAGCAACCCTTGTCGCAATACCATTAAATTACCGACCAGGTTTCCGCTATCTACAGTGGAGATATATTTGGGTGCTAGTGGGTTTAACGATATGGTATCATACCAGTTATAAAAATGGCCCTTGAAACGCTCCATTTTATTCAAGGTATTTATCGTTTCCGTGGTGCGTTCAATAAATTGGGCGGTGGTTATGTATCCGAAATCACAGGCAGATAAATTGGCAAGCAGGGAAAGTCCAATATTGGTAGGCGATGTACGGTGTGCAATTAATTCAGCGGGTTGTTCCTGAAAATTATCAGGCGGCAACCAGTTATCTTCCGGGCTTACAAACTGTTCAAAAAAGCTCCAGGTCTTCCGGGCAATCTTATGCAGGAAAATAGTTTGCTCACTTGTCAGTTTCGATACCGGTTTGGGTGTTAACTTGCTCACCCACCAGGTAACAAAAGGTGCAACAACCCATAGCAGCATAATAGGCCCCGCAACCAGCAGTTTTATGGGAGAATATATAGCCAGGTAGGTATATACAGCCAAAGCCACGAATGGTTCAACCCACATATAAAAATAAGATGCTACAAGACTTTCTTTATTAAATATTTTATCATTTGCAGAAGGATTCCATTCCAGAAGTTTTTTCCCGGAAATAAACATTCTCCATAATGTTTTGATAATTGCTGCTGTGTTTAACAAACCTTCATAAGGCAAACAAATAAGCGAAAACAACGTTTTGGTAAAAACCTCTGAAATGCTGTGAATGGAGTTTTTAACGTGATGCTTGAAAATTACATCTTTCGGTTTACGCACTGCATCCCAGATAGAAGTAATAATTATAGGGATAACAATAATGGCGGAAACGGCAATGGTCCAATACAGGAAGGAAGGCAATGCGAGCCACCCCAACAATATCATAACAGTGAGTGCAATAGGAACAAGGCTTCGCCTTAAATTATCAAATATTTTCCAGCGCGATAATCCTGAAACAGGGTTTTTACACCAGTGTTTTCCGGCTTCCCGAACCATAGGTAAACACCAGGAATAAATTTGCCAGTCGCCGCGAACCCAACGGGAGAACCTTTTCATATCCGCATGGTAGCTGCCGGGATATTTTTCAAACAATTGAACATCACTCAATAGCCCCGACCTTACATAACACCCTTCAATAAGGTCATGACTTAATATCCGGTTTTCAGGAAACCTTCCATCCAATACTTTTATAAAAGTATCTACCTCGTATATTCCCTTGCCAATAAAAGACCCCTCTCCAAATAAATCCTGGTAAACATCGGAAGATGCCCTTGTATAGGGATCGATACCGGGTTCATTTCCATGCATACGGGCATAGGGTGTACTTCTTCTATCCGGTAAACTTACGGTTACCCTTGGCTGTAAAATACCATATCCTTTTGTTACCCTTTTCTTTATTTCATCATACCATGGATGATTCAATGGATGTGCCATTGTTCCCACCAGTTTCCATGCAGTACCCAGGGGTAGTTGCGTATCGGCATCAAGCGTAATTACGTATTTAACCGAAGGAAAAATAGTTTGGTCACCTATGATAAGTGAAAAATTTTTGGTAACGCCCTCCCGAAGCAATAAATTTAATTCGGTAAGTTTTCCGCGCTTCCGTTCATAACCCATCCAAACATTTTCATGCTGGTTCCAACGCCGCGGACGATGCAACAAGTAAAACAAATCGTTTTTTTCACGAAAATATTTCCCGTTTAACTCTTCTATTTTTTGCTTTGCAAAATCAACCAGCTCCTGGTCGCCTAAAAGTGTTTCTGCATTTGCATCGGCAAAATCGGTGAGAAGACCGAAATGCAAATTATCCCTTCTATTTGCTAAAAAGCGAACTTCCAAATCTTCCGCCAATTTTTCTATTTCCTCCGTATTATTAATTATTACGGGAATTATAACCAAAGTGCGAAACTCAGGAGGAATTTCTTGCGAAAAATCCATACGAGACAGCAAATCCGGCTTGACCCACAAGGATGAAAAAAAGTTAACTACCGATACCGCAAGCTGGCTTGTACAAAGAAGTGCAATAAAAGCAATGGCTCCAAGCAACCAGTGGTTTTTAGTATCCGAATATGCCCTCATCAATACAACCACGGTTATTGCCAATGATATCAGCATGATGAACGATAGGTAAACCGCAAGCGCTTCTCTTTTTAATCCCCGCCTAATTTTTTCCCTTACGGGTATGCGTGCGTTTGCTTGCTTCTCCGTTTGCATCAGTCCGGGGCCTACAAGGTAATATCCCACGTGCGAAGTACGGGCGTCTTTATCATTTGCACTTGCATTCTCCTGCATCAGTTCGATAGCCATGCGGGCTACTTCCTGCTCGGGCAATTTGCTTTGCTTGGCAATACTTTCTACTACGTGGCGATACCTGTCGCGGGTAGAAAAATCCATTAAGCCATAAATGCCATTATTATCTTCTCTTAGTATTTGTTCTACAATACTATGCTTTTCAACAAAATCGCGCCAATCCATAGCGCCTATCAAACGTAAGCTGCCAATACTGTTGCTCACAGAAACCTGATGCCCCGATTGCTTTTGAATTTCCGCATTCACCAATTCAGTGCTGGTCAGTCCAATTTCCGATAACTGTTGTTCTATCCAGTTAAGCGCAAGTGCAAGCTCAGGACCTTTACCACGTAATTGCCGGGTTAATTCCGAAACAAATGCGCTTACCATAGGAGGATTGGAGCGCGCCATATCGGCAATTATCAGTATCAGGTTTTTAGGTTCCTTTTCCGAAGTTTCTATTAATTGCTTTGCCCAGTAATCGGCCAGGTTGATATCTACCCTGTCAATGGCAATTTGAGCCGATACCCGCCTGAGGTTTTCTATTAAAGCCAGACGAAGCATAATGGGTATGGCCCATAATTCTCCCAGTTTTAAATTAGTAACTGTTTGATAGGCTTTTATAAAACCACCTAAACTTTCTATATCTATCCGGCCATCGCTATGGGCAATTATTTGCAGAACAATATCATATATCCGCGTAAGCCCTGCAGAAGGCCCCCCGGAAAGCTGCGGCAAATCTTCACTATAATCTTTCGGAAAGTGCCTTTTAGCATTTCGTATATGTTCTTCTATCAGGTAAAAATTATCAATCAGCCATTCCCCGGCCGGCGTAATTTGATATTTTCTTTTTATGGAATACGTAAGGAGTTTACGTACTTCTTGCAAAATGACCTCGTTGTCATTAAGCCTCTTTAATAAATGCTCTTTGGCAGGTTTAGAACTTAATTTATGGTTTGCCGCAAGTGATTTGCCAAAGCGCTCCATTTGCTCAGAGCTATATAGCTCCGCCTTTAGCGGTTCTTCATTCATGGAACTCAACTTGGAGTTACTTGTTTGAAAAAAACCCCTCATATTAGATATGAGTTCGTGCGCTGATGGTATCAGTTTCATATTTATATTTCCTCTATTCTAAAGCTGCATTAACAATATCCTGCGCCTCTTCCATGATTCGTTTCAAATGTTCTTTACTCAAAAAACTTTCTCCGTAAATTTTATATATATCTTCCGTTCCGGAAGGGCGGGCGGCAAACCACCCGTTTTGTGTGCTTACCTTAATACCACCAATAGACGAATTGTTGCCAGGCGCGTTAGTAAATATAGCTGTAATTTTCTCCCCGCCCATCTCTTTTTCCTTAACTTGTTGTGCAGAAAGCTGTTTGAACTTTTCTTTTTGTTCAGGAGTTGCTTTTGCTTCCACTCTGTCATAGAATGGTTCTCCCAATTCTTTGGTAATATTATTATACAATATACCCGGATCGTTTCCTGTTTTCGCAGTCATCTCTGCAGAGAGCAATGCAGGTACAAACCCGTCTTTATCCGTAGTCCAGGCGCTGCCATCAAGTCTTGAGAAAGATGCCCCCGCGCTTTCTTCTCCTCCGAAGCAAAGCGACTTATTTAGCAGCCCCTCGGCAAACCATTTAAACCCCACAGGCGTTTCATAAAGTTTTCTTCCCAATTTTGCAGTAATCCTGTCTATCAGTTGTGTGGTAACAACTGTTTTACCAATGGCCGCATTAGCATCCCACTGCTTCCTGTTTTGCAAAAGATAAAAAACCACCGCAGATAAATAATGATTCGGGTTCAATAGCCCTGAACTTTTTGTTACAATTCCATGCCTATCATGATCCGTATCACACGCAAAGGAGATATCAAAATGGTCTTTCATATCAATCAGTCGCTGCATGGCATACGGAGAGGAAGGATCCATACGTATGCGCCCATCCCAGTCTACTGTCATAAAACTAAATGCCGGATCAACAATGGTGCTTACTACTTTTAAATTCAATTTGTATTTTTCTGCAATGGGTTCCCAGTAATGAACACCGGCGCCACCAAGAGGGTCAACACCCATAGTGATGTTTGAACTCCGGATACTATCCATATCAATAATATTCCCTAAATCATTTATATAGGTATTCAGGTAGTCGTGTCGGTGCGTGGTAGGTTCGCGGAGCGCCTTTTCAAATGAAATTCTTTTTACTTCGCGCAAATTATTTTCCAGTATTTCGTTTGCTTTCGATTCAACCCAACCGGTAACATTGGTTCCTGCAGGACCTCCGTCAGGCGGATTGTATTTAAAACCGCCATCATCGGGCGGATTGTGAGAGGGAGTAATAACAATACCGTCGGCAAAGCCCGATTTGCGTCCCTTATTATATGTTAAAATAGCGTGCGAAATAACAGGTGTAGGAGTATATTCATCTTTTTCCGATATCATCACTTCCACTCCATTAGCAGCCAATACTTCCATAGAAGTGGCAAATGCCGGTGCGGAGAGCGCATGTGTATCAAAGCCAATATATAAAGGACCATCTATTTTTTGTTGTTTACGGTACAAACATATAGCTTGCGTAATGGCAAGAATATGTCTTTCATTAAAGGAATTTTTGAATGCAGAGCCCCTATGCCCCGATGTTCCAAAAGCAATGCGCTGGGCGGATATTGCCGGGTCGGGTATCCCTGTATAATAGGCGCTTACAAGTCTCGGAATGTTAACTAATATATTTTGTTCTGCCGGCTTTCCGGCGTAGGGACTTACTTCCATCACTCTTCAATTATTTGTTCGTTTCAAGTTCCTTTATTTTGGCCAGGCGGCGGGTATGCCTTTCCACATCAATAAATTTTGCAGCCAGAAAAATGGTGCATAATTTTAATGCAAGAGATGTATCTACTACCCTTCCTCCCAAGCATATCATATTCATATCATCATCTTCCACCCCTTGCTGTGCCGAAAATTTTTCATGAATGAGGCAAGCGCGTATTCCGGCAATTTTATTGGCAGCAATGCAAGCTCCTACCCCACTGCCACAAATGGCTATGCCACGGGTAACCATGCCACCTGCCACAGCACGGGCAAGCGGAAGCACATAATCGGGATAGTCATCCTGAAGATTCATCGTGGTATTTCCGAAGTCCATAACTTCATATCCTGCTTCGCGCAGCATTTTAATTAACTGCTCTTTTAATTCAAATCCTGCATGGTCGGCAGCAATACCTATTCGTGCTATTTTATCCTTTTCATTAATCATGTTTATTCCTTTTCAATAACGCGATTGCTTGCTTGCAAATATTTTCAGCGGTAAACCCATATTTTTCCATCATAACATCCCCGGGAGCTGAAGCGCCAAATTTATCAACGCCTATCACTGCTCCTGTGTTTCCCACATACCGGCACCAGCCCTGTGTTGCGCCAGCCTCTATAGCTATTTTGGTAACAGAAGAAGGGAGAACTTTATTTCGATATGCGATGGGCTGGGCATCAAATAACTCCCAGCTGGGCATGGAGACAAGGCTAACTACAATATTCTTTTTACTTAATTTTTGCTGCGCTTCCACTATCAACCCAAGCTCCGAACCTGTTGCTATCAATATCAAATCAGGTTTAGGCATATCTGATAACAGATAAGCACCCTTGCGAAGTCCTTCGGCAGAAGCGAATTTTTTGCGGTCGAGTGTGGGAATTTCCTGGCGCGATAAAATCAATGCGACGGGAGCTTCTCTCGATTCAATTGCTGCACGCCATGCCACAGCTGTTTCATTGGCGTCGCCGGGGCGGATAACAACCAGTCGGGGAATGGCCCGAAGGGCGGCAAGATGTTCAATGGATTGATGCGTGGGACCATCTTCGCCCAAGGCAATACTATCGTGTGTGAAAACAAATATTTCATTCAGTTCCATTATAGAGGCTAGGCGAATAGCAGGGCGCATATAATCAGAAAAAGTAAGGAATGTAGCCGTAAAGGGAATAATTCCTCCATGCGCAGCCATGCCGTTTGATATGGACCCCATAGCATGTTCACGAACACCGTATTGCATGTTTCTACCTGCATAACTCCAGCCCCCTTCGGCAGAACCTTGCAAATCGCCAACCGCCATAGTGGGGTTTTCAAAATTTCCGGCATTTTTGAGTTCGGTATACGTTGATGTATTCAAATCGGCAGAGCCCCCAATAAATCCGGGCAGGTTTTCAAAAAACGCCTGCATAACTTTTCCCGAAGCCACGCGCGAAGCCATACCTTTATCATCTTTTGGAAATTCAGGAATTTTTGCATCCCAGCCTTTCGGCAGTTTTCCGTCGATAAGATTTATAAGTTCGGCAGCCAATTTTGGATATTTCTTTTTGTATGAGGAAAATGTTTTTTGCCATTCTTTTTCCGCTTTCTTTCCATGCTCTATCGCTTTATGGAAATGAGATTTTACTTCCGGCGGAATTAAAAAAGCGGGACTAAGCGGCCACCCCAGGTTCTTTTTAGTCAGCGCTACTTCTTCCGCTCCTAAAGGTGAACCATGAGCCGAACAGGTATCTTGTTTATTCGGAGAGCCATAGCCTATATGTGTACGGACAAGTATAAGCGATGGTCTTTCTGTTTCTTGCTCGGCAGTGCGAATAGCATTTTCAATAGCCTCCAAATCATTGCCATCTTCTACCGACTGCGTATGCCAGCCATAGGCCTCGAAGCGTTTTGCATGATCTTCCGTAAAAGTTACGGGTGTTGCAGAGGCAAGCGTTATATGATTATTATCGTAAAGGTAAATTAATTTACCCAATTTCAAATGTCCCGCCAAAGGTGCGGCCTCGGCAGATACCCCTTCCATCAGATCGCCATCACTTACTAGCGAATAGGTATGATGATTGATGATGTTAAAACCCGGTTTATTATAGCGTGCAGCCAGGTATGCTTCGGCAATTGCCATGCCAACTCCATTGGCAAACCCTTGCCCCAGCGGGCCTGTGGTAGTTTCTACACCGGGTGTTAATCCCCGTTCGGGATGGCCGGGTGTTTTGCTGCCCCATTGCCTGAACTGCTTTATCTGTTCCAGGGGCAAATCGTACCCTGTGAGGTGCAATAAGCTATACAATAACATGGAGCCATGCCCGGCAGATAATACAAACCTATCCCGGTTAAACCAGTTTGGATTTGTGGGATTATGGTTAAGAAATTTTGTCCACAATACATAAGCCATAGGAGCAGCACCTAAAGGCAAACCGGGGTGACCGCTGTTAGCTTTCTGAACAGCATCTACAGACAAAAACCGGATGGTATTTATACATAGCTCATCCAATTTTGAAGAAGTAGATTTAGATTTTTTAGTGGCACTCATAGACGTTCTTTTATTGATGATATAAAGGACTATGTTTTATATTTGAAACACTTACAAATAATTAGAAAAAAGTTACATAATTCACATATTCAGGAAAATATCTTATTGTCAATTTTACTAAATTTTATTCTTGGCCCGGATAATTATTCGTAGCGATTGATCATAGGTGAAATAATTCCATGCCCAATTTATAAAAATAAAAATCCTGTTTTTAACCCCCACAATCGACATAAGGTGAACCAACATCCAAGTAAGCCAAGCGAAAAAGCCCTGAAACTTTATAAACGGTAAATCTACTACAGCAAGGTTTTTACCTATGGTAGCCATAGACCCCAAGTCCTTATAGTGAAATGACGCAAGCCTTTTATTTTCATGTATGTTTTTCAGGTTGGATGCAAGCCTCTTCGCTTGTTGTATGGCCGTTTGTGCCACTTGCGGATGCCCCTTGGGATATGCCTCTTCCGTCATAAAAGCAATGTCGCCAATGGCAAAAATATTTTCAAAGCCCTCTACCCTATTATAGCTATCAACCTTTATCCTGTTATTATGGGCTAATATGGTAGAAGGGATACCTTCCAATTTGATACCTGTAACCCCTGCCGCCCATATTAAATTTTTAGAATTTAATACGGTGCCGTCAGAGAGCACTATATTTTCTCCGTCGTAATCCTTTACGCTTTTATTGGTAAGCACTTGAACATTTAGTTTTTTTAGATATTGCTCAGCTTTTTTAGATGCTGCCGCAGACATAGTACTTAGCAGCTTGGGAGACATTTCCACCAGGGAAATCTGCATATTTTTAAAATCCAGTTCAGGATAATCTTTAGGCAGAATATGCTTTTTCATTTGTGCCAGCGTACCCGAAACTTCCACCCCTGTAGGGCCACCCCCCACCACTACCAAATTCATAAGGGCTTGTTTCTCTTTTCTATCGGCAGTTACCAGTGCTTTTTCATAATTTTCAAGCACTCTATTTCTTATGTCGAGAGCTTCTGCAACCGATTTCATCGGCATGGCATGAGCCATTATTTTTTGGTTACCAAAGAAATTAGTATCCACACCCGTAGCAAGTACAAGGAAATCATAATTTATTCTGCCAATACCGGAAATGATATAATTTTCTTCGGGATGAATGGCCCCCATTTCGGTAATGCGGATGTGCATATTCGGGGCACCCTGAAATATTTTCCGGAAGGGAAAAGAAATGGTACTTGGTTCCAGCCCTGATGTTGCTACCTGGTAAAACAAAGGTTGAAACTGGTGATAGTTATTCTTGTCAATTAAAACCACTTGATAATCGCTATTCGAAAGTTGCCTAGCCAATTTGAGCCCCCCAAAACCTCCGCCGATGATAACCACTCTTTTGTGATTTGTTTCCGGGATATTAGCCTTCATTGTTTTGTTCGATTATAAAGCAATTTAATATGCCACTGGCAAAATAGCGAGAATCCTTTTTGGAATTTTATTTATTCGGCGAACACCAGTAAATTACACATTAACCTATACTAAAAACCGATGAATAAAAAAGCCCCGACATAATGCCGGGGCCTACTGTAAAAACACTAACCTAAATTCAAAGTCCTTTTCCATATGGCTCTTCCTCCATTCCATCATCCTCAGAAAGATCGTCGTCATCTATTTCATCTTCATCCGGCAGATCATCTTCACCATACTCATCATTATCGGGTATATCTTCTGTTTCTTGCCCCTTATTTCTTTGAACGGGCCGTATAGGTTTATCCGCCGGTTCACGAGGTGTGTCACCGGGTTGATTTGGATTGGGGTCAGGTTGATTTTTACTTCCCGACTGCTGTGGCTTATCAGTAGTTGATAAAGGCCGGTCAGTGGGAACGGGAGGTTTATCCTTGCCCTTTTCCGGGGATGGGGAAGAAGGAGGTGGCGGCGGAACAGAACGTTTTTTTTCAGATTGATGTTTTCCCGTTTCCGGGCTTTTGTACAACGGTTCCTTTTCTTTATTCATGACTTTTAGTATTAAGGTTAAAAAGAATGACAGATATGACTTAATTTTCTATCCTAAGGTATAGCGCAAAATATCTATCTCATTTAAAATTCGGCAGATATTTAGATATATCTGTTGAATAGAAAATATAAATCGTCCAAAAAAAAACCCGGTATAAAGCCGGGTTTTCCAAAAGAATCTCAGGGTTTGACCCTTGATGATTATTCATCAGTGTCTTCACGCATTCCAGTTTTGTTACCGGAATTTTGAGACGTACCTTTTGATTGGTGCGATTTATCCGGTTGGTTTGACTTGCCGGAATTAGCTCCTGAATGAGAGCCGGAATTGCTTCCCGTTTGAGAGCCTGATCTGTCAGGTTGTTGACCTGGTTTACCCGGATGGTCATTTCTGCCCGGGTTTTCATTTTTTTGCTTGTTCATAATGTTTAAATTAAAATTATTGATTCTTAAAATTCATGTTGCAAAGTAAAATCACAATAAGTTTTTTATCTAAAATTTTCGGTGGATAATCCGATACATTAGCCGGACGAACTTTCTATGCAGTTAAATATATACACCTGTCAAAAGGGCCATTAAATAAGTAGAAATGATAAGGCTTCTAGTATGGGCCGGGCAATAATCCTTTCAACCTTGCTTATGTAGTGCTCAACGAAATTTTAAAAAAATTCTTCACACCGGGGTTTAACTTGCCTGCGGAATTACAAAGCATTAAATTATTTCTTAAAGATAAATGCCATGAAAACATTAAAAAATTATAATCGCCGCTGCATCTATATTTACTGTGTCAGGTTTACTGGCCAAAGATGCTTCTCCCACATCGGACCATTTACCTCGCCATAGAAATACCTGGACAAATGCCATTGGGATTGCTACATAAACAGATACAGTCCTATAAAACTGGGCGAACGAAATGTTTCACTGATACTGGAATTTTCGATTTCGTCCAGTTTTTATATTTTTTCATATTAAAACAGGAACGAGAACGCTACATGTTATGGCAGTAGATATAGCCAATTATATCAATCAAGATTATAGCAATAATGGTAATCGTTTTGCGGGCGTTAAGTTTGAAGTACTTATCGCTTGCTTTTTTTGATTTTATACTTTCTATTGCATTTTTAATGCTGTTAGGAATCCTTACAAAGGCACTTTCGCTTTTAGAAATATATTCATATACCCCATTTTTCAAGCAATCCATTGCAACTTGTATGTTATCCTGGCTTGAAAGCATTATTACAATTGTATTTTTTGATTTCAACTTTACCTCGCGAAGCACGTCCATTCCATTCATGGCGCCCGGGTCTTCACTCAAATTATAATCAAGTATAATAATATCTGGTTTCTTGTTAATATTTTGCAGGCATTCTTCACCCGTTGGGTATTCTGAAATATTTAGCAATGACCCGAATTGCTGATACAAACTATTTTTCAGTGATATGAGAAACATCCTGTCATCATCTACCAAGAATATTGAGTATTCGTTTTGCGCCTTCATACGTTTTATTCTCCCCATAGGCTATTTACTTCATCTGATAAGCCCACTATAGGATGCAGCGACAATTTAATACTACCCCTATTTACTTATAAAACATTTTCGTTGAATAAGGGAAAAGACAAGATAAACACAGTAAACCTGTAGATAAACTCGAAGCGTAGTATGAGTTTTATTAATTCTGAAAAGAAAGAAAAGGCTCCTTAGTTCATCACTTTCTCCGCCTTTTTCAATTCTTCCTTCAATTCGATAACGGCCTCAGTACAAATAATTTTAATTTTTTCGACCAGGGCAGGTATTTCATCTAAATTAGATTCATTGGCAGCATATTCTTCTAAAAGCGGTACATCATTTTTTATCTCTCTAAGACCCGTGAACATAACAGAAGGCTTTATTTTATGCACTATCTGGCTAAGTAATTTCCATTCCTTATTTTTCATAGCCTTCTCCATGCGTTCAATAGCTTCAGGAGTTTGCTCAATAAAAATACTCAATATTTGAATAATAAAAGCATCACTCCCTTTGGCAAGTCCTCTCAAGTATGTAAGGTCGGTATGCTTATTTTTATGTTTTACTATAGTAACGGGCTTTACATTTTCCTGATCGAGGTTAGTAATGTGAAGAGCCGTCAATATTTTCAAATAGAGTTTTTCAGGTTCAAAGGGTTTTGAAATATACCCATCCATACCGGCCTCAAGGCATTTTTCCTCTTCGCCCGGAAGCGCGTGGGCAGTCATGGCAATAATAGGAATATTCTTTTTCGGGGGGCTAAACTCTGTTCTTATCTTCCGCGTAGTTTCATAGCCGTCCATTTCCGGAAGCTGAATATCCATAAGCACTATATCAAAATCTTCATGCCGTATTTTTTCAAGAGCTATAAAACCATTTTCAGCTATACTTATTTTCCAGTTCCAGTCGCTTACCACTTTTTCAGCAAGTATGGCATTAAGCTCATTATCTTCAACCAGCAAAACTTTCAGCTCTTCCTTAGGAAGCGCTTTTATTAATTCTTTTGCTATGGTCTTTTTATTTTCCACATTTCCCGTTCCTTTTTTAAAGGTGAGTATGAAGCTAAAAACAGAGCCTTTCTTTAATGTGCTGCTAACCGCTATAGTACCTTGCTGCTGTTCAATAAGCTGCTTTACAATGGCGAGCCCAAGCCCTGTACCTCCATATTTCCGGGTGGTTTCGGAGCCTGCCTGCGTAAAGGCTTCAAATATAGTTGGCAATATATCTTCAGCTATTCCTATACCTGTATCAATAACCGAAAACTTTAATTGCAGGTTCTGAGGTTCCTCTTTTACTGTTTTTATTCTCTCCACTTTCAATTTAACCTCGCCACGTTTCGTGAATTTTATAGCATTGCCGAGCAGGTTCATCAATATTTGATTGAGTCGGGTCGGATCACCAATAATATACTCGTCAATATTTTTGTCAATATCTGTTATAAGCTTAATATTTTTTCCGAGCGCCTTTGGTCGCAAAAGTTCAATGAGTGATAATAGCGCTTCCGGCAGATTGAATTCAATATGCTCAAAATTTATTTTGCCTGAACGGAGCTTAGAGAAGTCAAGTATATCATTTACTATAACAAGTAAATTCATGCCCGACGTTCTTATAATATCTATATAATGCTTTTGATCTGCCGTAGGGTTTGTTTTCAATAGAAGTCTTGTAAACCCTATAACTGCATTCATGGGTGTCCGAATTTCATGGCTCATATTAGCCAGGAATTGTTCCTTAACCTGCATGGTTTCTTCTAATTCTTTTTTGGTCGACTTAAGATCCGCTATTATCTTATTTGTTTTTTCCAATAATTCATCGGCTACATGGTTTGCCCTCCGTAAATCTTCTTCTATTTGCTTACGTTGGGTAATATCTGTATCGATGGCAATTATTCTGCCCACATTGCCATTATTGTCCAGCACTGGGGTAAGAGTTGTAATGGTCCAATATTCCCTGTTATCTTTTGAATAGTTTTTGCTTTCGTAGGTAACAGGTACTTTTCGTTTAACTATTTTATCATAGTTTTCGGCATCTTGCGAAATGCCTGCGGAGTCGCCCCTGCGCAATATTTCTCCACGGGTATCTTTTACTTCGTCCAACTTATAGCCTGTCAGTTTTGTAAATCCATCATTCACCCATTCAATGGCTCCATTTTTTTTGGTTATACTAACTGAATTGAACGATTTAGTGGCCGCCATGGCAAGCTTTTGCATCTCCTCTTCTTCCATCCTTTCCGTAACATCCTGCCTTGTACCCACTATCTTTACTACTTTACCTTCCTCATTGGTCACCACCTCGCCCAGGGAATAAAATGTACGGATGGCTCCATCGCTACGGATTATTCTGTAATAAAAACTGAGAGGTTTTTCATCCTTCCTGCTCTTTTTTATAATATCTAAAATTCCTTTCCTATCGTCAGGATGAATACGGGCTAATAACTCATCAAATGAAAATGGCCCTTTTGACGATTCTAATCCAAGTATATCGAACAGTTCATCAGACCAAGTTACTTTTCCGGTTACAAAATCCCATTCCCAACTTCCAATTTTTGCAATTTTATGTGCGAGGGCAAGCTTTTGTTTTTCATTTTGAAGGTCAAGCGTTTTTTCCTCAAGTTCCTTAGCACGTGCCGATAAAGATTGTAAAAGTTTATGTCTTTCTATGCTATAATTTATAGAACGTCGCAGCACTTCTTTATTTAAATTCCCCTTTATTAAAAAATCCTGGGCTCCCATTTTTACAGCATCAACACCAATGGTCTCAGCTTCCATACCCGTAAGCACAATTATGGGGATACGCGGTTCTTCTATATGAAGCTTACCCAGGGTTTCAAGTCCCCAGCTATCCGGCAGTGAAAGGTCGAGGATAATGATATTTATAGGGATCTCCTTCATTAATTGAAAGCCCCTTACCAGGGAATCGGCAGTTATTACGGTACATTTATCCCTATAAATATCTTCCAGATAAATATTAATCAACCTGCTGTCAGCTGGATTATCCTCAATTAGCAATATGTTTCCTATATCATCCACTACAATAAGGTTGTTTTAATTGTAAAATAAAATATGGAACCGCCACCAGGCTTGGGTTCAACCCATATTTTACCACCATGACGCTCCACAATTTTTTTACAAATGCTAAGTCCTATTCCTGTTCCGGGGTATTTATCCCTGCTATTAAGCCGTTGAAATATTACAAATATTTTATCGGCATATTCTTTTTTAATTCCAATACCATTATCTTCTACCGAGAACAAATACTCATTCTCTTTCGCAATACCAGATATTTTTATTTCAGGTTCTTTACCATCCCGGAATTTTAAGGCGTTGCCAATCAAATTTTGAAACAATTGGCCAATTAAGACAGAATCGCCGAATATTTTTGGTAAATTATCATATTCAATGGTTGCCCCTGATTCTTCTACCTGGTCTTTCATATCCTGCAGTATACTCCTTATTATCTTTTCAGGATATATCCATTCAAAAGGCTTTACTTTATTAACGCGGGAGTATTCCAGGAGGCTATTTATAAGCATCCGCATCCTGTGGCTTCCATCCACCGCAAAATCAATAAACTCATTTGCATCTTTATCCAGCTTGCCTTTGTACCGTTCAGCAAGCAATTGCACATAACTGTTTATAGTTCTTAATGGTTCCTGCAAATCATGAGAGGCGACGTAAGCAAACTGCTCCAGCTCGGAGTTGGACCGCTCCAATTCTTTTGTTTTTCTCTCAATATCTAACCTTGTTTCCCGCATTTCAGTAATATCTTCCGAAATTCCAAGCAGGTATTGGGCTTTACCGTCGAGGCCTATAATGGGAATTTTTTTAGTGTGAAGCCAACGTTGCTCACCATTTTTTGTATCAATAAGTTCTTCCGCTACATCTATAATATCGTTTTGGCTCAACACCTCTCTATCCTTAGCCGTAAAAAAATCTGCTTGTTCTTTGGGAAAGAAATCATAATCGTTTTTACCGATGAATGTTTCTTTTGGATATCCCAACAACGTTTCGCCTGCCTTATTAAAACGGACAAACTTTAAATCATGGGCATCTTTTACAAATATCATGTTAGGAATATTTTCGAGCACGGAATCAAGAAAATTATTTAGCCTTATCAATTCATCGGCGGCCATTTTTTGTTTCGTAATATCCCTGGTAATTTTTGAATACCCTGCTAATTTTTTATTTTCATCATATAGGGGAGTATAAATAATATCGGCCCAAAACGAACTTCCGTCTTTTTTAATCCGTATTCCTTCCGATTCATATTGCCCGAGCTTTTCGGCCATTTTCAAATTGTATTCCGGAACACCGTTTTTCCGGTCATCTTCCGTATAAAACACAGATATGTGTTTCCCTATAATTTCTTCATCTCTATACCCTTTTATTCTTTCTATACCTTCATTCCAGCTTTGCACATGCCCCATGGGGTCAAGCATAAATATGGCATAATCTTTTATATTTTGCACCATTTGAACAAAACGTTCTTCCGACTGCTTCAATTGCCTCTCGGTGCTTTTTTGTATTCTAAATAGCACTTTTATATTTTCATCCTGCAAATTGGAATATAGATCCTCCACTTCCTGAACGATGGCTAAAAACTCCTTTACATCATTTGTAAATTCAGGTAAAAAATGGAATAACACCTTCTTCTGAACCAGGTATCCCATTACAAGGTCGGTAGGCAGAATTTCATTTTTGCCTATACCCGGTAATAATTTATCTTCTTCCCATAATTTCAGATTTTTCCGGGCATTTGAAATTACCGCGCCATCTTCGAGCGCTTGCAGCGATTTCAATTGGCGCTCCATAGTTGCTTTTTCCGCGTTTTCATCCCACAGGTCTTCCATCAACCCTCTTTCAATAGCAAGCCGAATAAGAGGCAGGTTAACTTCTTTCAACAAATCAAGATAATAAACCGCGTATTCCCGCAAGTGTGTTTCTCTTAAGTATTTAGCATATTCTTTCAGCGTTCTCATATTCAATAACTAAGCTTATCTAATCTTCTTTTTGAGGCAGTTTTACTATCGTAAACCAGAATTCTTCAATAGATCTTATTACTTTAACAAATTGCTTAAGGTCAATAGGTTTTACAATGTAACAATTAGCATGATGTGCATACGTATTCATAATATCCTGTTCGGCCCCTGAAGTAGTGAGAATAATTATAGGAATAGATTTCAGGGCCTTGTCAGTTTTTATATCAGCCAACACTTCCTGCCCGTCCTTCTTCGGAAGATTAAGGTCGAGCAATACCAAATCAGGGGTTTCAGCATTTGCATATGTTCCTGATTTTCTGAGATAAAGAAGAGCCTCTTCTCCATCCATCACCACATTTAACTTATTATGTATTTTCCCGCCATTAAACACTTCACGGGTAAGCCTTATATCGGCAAGATTATCCTCTACCAGTAATATATTAACAGATTTTATTGATTTGAAATTACTCATGAAGGATTAGAAATATCCCGTAAAGTTAGAAAACCTGCGGGAGAAAAAGAAAAAAAGTACAGGTATATTATGATGGACTATCTTATCCTAAAAATCCCAAACGTTTAAAAAAATTATCTTTATATAGTGTTCCCACCGGTATAAATGTATTGTCGATATATATCGTTGTTCCTTCTACCGTTTTTATATTATCCAGCTGAACAATATGAGAACGATGGACCCTTACAAACTTATCTTTGGGTAGTTTGCTTTCAATTGTTCTGAGTGTGGAGTGAATGATATATTTTTTCTCTGTTGTATTAATAGTCACATAATCGCCCATAGCCTCAATCCACAATATATTAGCAACCGGTACTTTATGAATCACAGAATCTTTTCGTATAAAAAAGTAGCTCCTATCGCTTGAAATGCTTCCTAACGTAAAATTGTCAAATCGTCTTTCTGCCTTTGAAACTGCTTTTAAAAAGCGGGGCAGGGTGGCCGGTTTTACTAAATAATCAACAATCTCATATTCATAGGCATCTAAAGCATATTCCTGGTGAGATGTGTTCAGAATTACAAGCGGCTTTATTTCAAGTCCCGCCAGCATATCAATGCCGCTCATTCCGGGCATTTCAACATCCAGAAAAACAAGGTGGGTGTCGTTATTTTTAAGAGCATTAATTGCTTGGTTTCCGGTTTCGAATGAGCCTGTCAGTTTGAGGTTATCAACTTGACTTATAAAATTTTGAAGCGTTACTCTGCAAGCCTCATCATCATCTATTATTATGCAATTCATAGGGGGGTAGTGTTATACGATCGGTTAATACTTATATTAATTCAAAACAAAGGGCATATTTAAAACAAGATGGCGCATCATCATTTATTTACATTTCTCATGGCAGGTAATGGCATCGTCAAGATGTTTGTGTAATGCCGGAAGAACAGAAACTGCCCATTGCCTGATATCTGAATCATTGGCTTGAGTTGATTCTTTCTCAAATAGTGCAATAGCATCTTTGTGTCCGTTTATCATCATATTGCAGAAACTCTTATCAAAACCTGTTCCGGTTTCAGCGCTTAATTTTTTATAATCACTTTGGGCATTACTATCCAGGGTAGATGGTATGGTAATTGATTTTTTTCTTGCCAATGCAACTACATCGCTTTGAGACTTAGTATGATCCTCTTCCAGCATTTTGCCAAACTCTTTTATATCGTCCATAGTTGCGTCTTTTTGGGCAAGCTGCCCCAATTGTATTTCTTCCATGTTAATCATTGAAGCCTTACTGAGAAACCTGGCATCTTGCGAATTATTAACAGTATCGGATTTTACCGTGCTTGCATTGGTTTCTGATTTCGAAGGGTTGTTACACGATGTTGTACCCACTAAGGTAATGGCAACTATAACAGTATTTATCAATCCTGTTTTGAAGTGTTTGATATTTTCCATGGTATTTATTGGGTTGTTATTTATGTATCTGTGATACCTTTTCTATTAAAAGGTACCATTGCAAAACAAAGTATAAAATAAGGCCCTCGTGTCAAATATTCGGTAAACACCTTATTATGTCGGTTAAATATCCTTTCTACACCGTTAAAATGATTTCCTCGATATAGGCCACGGCGAACCCCTATTAGTTTCGTCTACAATTTATTAGGGTTTAACGAATTTTTGAACATGCATTATTAAATGAATTATAGATTGTCGGCGATTAACCAGCATCGATTAACATTAACTACTATACTCCATGCCCGAAGGCCCAACCATAGTGTTATTAAAGGAAGAGGTTGAAAAGTTCACCGGAAAAAAAGTGACTAAGGTTTCGGGCAACAGTAAAATTGACCAGCACCGGTTATTAAATAAAAAAGTGTTGTCATTCAAAAGCCATGGGAAGCAATTTCTGATCTGCTTCAATAATTTTACGGTTCGCGTACATTTTCTCTTGTTTGGGAAATACCTTATAGATGAAAGAAAAGAACAGCCAGTCCGTTTGAATATCACCTTCAGCAATGGCGAAATAAACTTGTATTCCTGTTCCGTAAAAATTGTAGAAGGCGATGTAGATACCCTTTATGATTGGAGCACAGATGTGATGAATGATGCCTGGAACCCTGAAAATGCAAAAAAGAAATTAAAAAAGATACCTGATACACTCATTTGCGATGCTCTTTTGGACCAGGATATATTTTCAGGTGTTGGAAACATTATTAAAAATGAAATTCTATACCGGGCGCGAGTTCATCCGGAATCTACCGTTAAGGCAATACCCGCGGCAAAAATTAAAAAATTAATAGAGGAAACCCGCACTTACAGCTTTAAGTTTTTAGAATGGAAAAGGAATTACGTGCTCCGGAACCATTGGCTGGCACACACCAAAACATTATGCTTGCGATGCAACCTGCCAATTATAAAAAAATATACCGGCGTTAAAAACCGGAGAAGCTTTTTCTGTACAAACTGCCAAATTTTATATACATGAAATAATAAATCAAAACAAAATGAATACGAACAGACTTTCCAAAACAATTTCAGCAGCATTAAATGCGCAAATGACAAAAGAGGCTCATGCCTCACAAATTTATTTATCCTATGCCGCCTGGGCCGATAGTGCAGGATTTGGCGGAATTTCCAATTTTCTTTTCAGGCATGCCCAGGAGGAGCGAAACCACATGATGAAGATATTGGAATACATCTTGAAAAGAGGCGCTAAAGTTAAAGTAACGGCTATCCCCGAACCGTTTGAAGATCCGGCTAATATGCATGCTTGTTTCGAAAAAGTATTTGCCCACGAAGTAGACAATACAACAGCTGTTTATAAGTTGGTTAAAATGAGTTTAGAAGAAGAAGACTGGGCAACATGGAACTTTATGCAATGGTTCGTAAAAGAACAAATAGAGGAAGAAACCCTTGCCATCAATTTATTAGATAAACTTAAAATAGCAGGCGGAGAGAAAGCAAGCAGTACTGCTTTGTATTCATTCGACAGGGATTTGGAAAAAACTCCTGATGATGCAAAATCAGCAGAGAATGTAACTGCTGAAAATCCATAAACAAAGTTGTTCTTTATCGCATTTATCATTGGCTTAAGCACCCATTATGGGGCGTTTATCGAATACTGAACGAAAGATTTAAAAGCGTATATTATTTTTGATTATCAGCATATAAATATATTGTATTTAATTTATAATATAGTAGCATTGTTGATGATAAATAAAAGTCAGATAATCACTAACAAACTAAAAAACAATTGCCATGGGAAACTTACTTTATATCATAGCCGTAGTGTTAATACTATGTTGGGCGGTGGGATTCTTCGCTTATAGCGCAGGGTATCTTATTCACATATTGCTTGTAATAGCTCTCATCGCTATTCTGCTAAGAATTATCCAGGGGCGCAGGATAGATTAATCCTTTTTTAAAACCAATTTAGTATGACTGCTAAAGCCCTTCCACGAGGAATAAACAAAATTGGTTTTCTGTTTAAGGAAACATTTAGCGAGTTTATTGATGATAATGCTATGAAACTAAGTGCTGCATTGTCCTATTACACTATTTTTTCCCTTCCGGCCCTTCTTATCATAGTTACCTCTTTGTGCAGTTTATATTTTGGCAGTCAGGCTATAAATGGTGAGTTATATGGGCAGATAAAAGATTTGGTGGGGAGCGGTGCAGCCCTTCAAATCCAGGAAATGGTAAAAAACATTAACCTTTCGGGGCATACTGTGCTTGCCACTATTATAAGCATACTAGTATTGGTAATAGGTGCCTCGGGCATGTTTGCCGAAATCCAGGATTCCATAAATTATTTCTGGGGTATAAAGTCAAAGCCTAAAAAAGGCCTAATAAGGTTTGTAGTAAATCGCCTAATGTCGTTCTCTATGATAGCATCTGTAGGCTTTTTATTATTGGTAGGCCTTATTATCAGCACCCTTATGGAAGTTTTGAATAAAAAATTGCTTGCACATTTTCCTTCGGAAACAATCTATTTATATTATTCTCTAAATATTGTTTCGTTGCTTATTTTAACCACCCTCCTATTTCTGATTGTATTTAAAATACTTCCGGATGGTAAAATTTCCTTTCGCGATTGCCTTTTAGGAGCCGCATTTACGGCTGTTCTTTTTATGGGGGGCAAATTCCTGATAGGTGCTTATCTGGGCAGTTCCTCCATGACTTCTATTTATGGTTCGGCCGGTTCAATAGTGCTAATCCTGGCCTGGGTATATTATTCCGCCATTATTCTATACTTCGGCGCCGAGTTTACTAAAGTGTATTCAAAAACATACGGCAAAAAAATAATTCCGAATAAGTACACCATTTTGATAGCCAAATCACAAGGTAACCTTTGATAAGATGAAATCAAAAAAATCACGATTGAAAAAGGGACTCATTATAGCAGGCTGTGCTATTGTTGGTATTTGTGTACTTATCATTCTATTTATTTCACCTATTGCAAAATACCTGGTTGAAAAATACAGTGTAAAATACACAGGCAGACAGATTAAAATGAGTTGGGCTTATGTAAACCCCTTTACCGGGTATGTACATTTTAATAATTTTAAAATATATGAAGCACAAAGTGATAGTGTTTTCTTTTCATCAAAAGGGTTAAGCGTCGGTATCAACCTGCATAAATTATTTTCAAAAGAATATGAAATTACAAGCATAACCCTTGACAAGCCAACAGGAATAGCCATCCAGGAAACCCGGAATGCTTTTAATTTCACCGATATTATAAACCACTTTGCGTCATCCGATACCAGTAACCTATCTAAACCCAATTCTCCTACCCGGTTCAGTATTTTAAATATCAAAATAATTGATGGTACATTTTATCTGCGCGATACATTAATAGGCGTTAATTATTTTATAAAACATTTTAACTTCGAAAGTTCCGGAATACGGTGGAATACCGATACATTACCGGGAAAATTTTCCTTTTCCCCGGGGATAGGACCTGGCAATATTGCCGGCAAGTTCAACATTAACACGCATAATCTCGATTACCTTTTCGACTTTACTATAGCAAACTTAAACCTGGCCATTATTGAACAATATCTAAAAGATATGACCAATTATGGAACTTTTTCGGCCTACTTAAATGCCCGGTTAAAAGCAACAGGCAATTTCAAGGATGCGGAAAACATAGATGCAAAAGGGCGCTTTTCAATAAACGACTTTCATTTTGGAAAATCAGCGAATGAAGACTATCTGTCTTTTGACACATTAGCCATTGGTATTAGTGAAATAAACCCCAAGGAGCATTTTTATCATATAGATACTATATCCCTCTCCCACCCTCGCTTCAAATATGAAAAATATGATTATTTAGATAATATAGAAACTATGTTCGGCAAGAGCGGAACCAATGTTGCCTCTGAAGATGCTAATCCTGCAAAGTTCAACCTGATACTTTCCCTGGCACACTTTTTTGCTAATATATCCAGGAATTTCTTCCACAGCGAATATAAAGTCAATAACCTGGCAATAAAGCGCGCCGACATTAAATTTAATGATTTTTCGACCAACGAAAAATTTTCTATAGATGCCGATCCCTTATATATTCTCGCTGATTCCATAGACAAAAGCCATAGTGATGTTAAAATACTATTAAAGTCGCAAATACAACCTTATGGCAATATGCTTATAACTGCTGATATTAATCCCAGGGATAGTGCAAGTTTTGATTTGAATTATCGCTTTGGAAAAATACCCATTACCTTATTTAATCCGTATCTTATTTCATTTACTTCTTTCCCCCTTGACCGGGGAACCATAGAGCTTAACGGAGCTTGGAAAGTTCGCAACGGTTTTATTCAAAGTGAAAACCACCTGTTGATAATTGACCCACGCGTAACCAAACGGGTGAAAAATAAAGCTTCCGGTTGGATTCCCTTGTGGCTGGTAATGGCGTTTGTGCGCGAACGCAGCAACGTAATTGATTACCAAATCCCCATCTCGGGCAGTTTAAGAAGTCCCAAATTTCATTTGAAAGACATTGTATTTAATACACTGAACAACATATTTGTAAAACCCGTAACTACCCCATATAGGCTAAAGGTGCAATCTGTAGAAGAAGCTATCGAAAAATCACTCTCTATAAAATGGGAAATGCATCATACAGCCATGACATCGTTGCAAGAAAAATTTGTCAGCAAAATAGCAGACTTCATGGCGAATAACCCTACAGCCTCTATTGTTGTGCACCCTGAAGAATATGCAACAAAAGAGAAAGAGTATATCTTATTTTTCGAAGCTAAGAAAAAATACTACCTGGCTTGTCACCCGGAAAAAAGAGCAACATTTGATGAAGACGATTCGGAGCGTGTAGATAAGATGTCGGTAAAAGATTCTGATTTTGTACATTATTTAAACAAAAGGCTTAAACACAGCCTGGTGTTTACCATACAGGAGAAATGCTCCAATATAGTAGACACGAGCATGGTCAATACAAAATTCCATTTGCTGAATAAAGCAAGAGAAGATACTTTCCTGTCTTTTTTTAAAGAAAAAGGCGTTGCAGGCAGGGTTACATTTGCGCACATTGAAAACGTAATTCCGTATAATGGTTTTTCCTTCTACAAGATAGAATATAATGGCGATTTTCCGGCTTATTTAGTTAATGCCTACAAAGAGATAGATGAATTAAATAATGAAACCCCGAGGGAGAAGTATGAAAAAGAACGGAAAAAAATCAAGAGTATTTAATCAGATAACTCTATCCAATTTCATCTTACGTATGTCCTTATTAAGCTGCAAAAAACAACGGTTTGCCGAATAATTGCTTGGTTCCCTTTTATATAGCTCTATCTTGCGACCATAACTAACAAATTAATATAAACTTAAAAACTTAAAAAAAAATGGAAACCTCAAATGACACCGCAAAGGTACTTGGAGCATTATTAGTAGGAGCGGCAGTAGGTGGCGCTCTTGGAGTTCTATTTGCTCCTGATAAGGGTACAAGAACCCGTAAAAAACTGATGATGCAAGGCGAAGACATAACAGACTCTATGAAAGAAAAATTCAACGACTTCCTGGACAATGTAAAAGAAGAAATAGAAGCTGTTAAAGAAAAGGCCGATGGGTATATGAACGATGGTGTGGCCAAAGTCGAAAAGCATAAGGCGCACTAACCTTATTTAGGCTAGGTCAATTGATTTACAATTTGATAACCGGGTGAATTATCGCCCGGGCTATCACAAAAACTACTGCTACTCGATGGAAACTAAAGAAAGTTTGATTCAACCTCTTTTAGAAAGTGTTGAGGAGTATGGCAAAGCAAGCTTTGAACTAATACGGCTCAAAGCTGTAGATAAAACGGCGAATGTTGCGTCTATGTTGCTTTCAAGGCTGGCGTTGCTGTCTGCTTTATTTCTCTTTACAATCAGTTTAAATATTGCTATTGCACTTTGGCTCGGCGATATGTTAGGGAAAAACTATTATGGTTTTTTGATTGTGGCTTTATTTTACGGATTAGTAGGAACTATCTTGTTTTTTCTGCATCCAACCATCAAAACACGAATTAATAATTCCATCATTATAAAAGTGTTCAAATAATAGATATGGAAAAAATAAAAAATATAGAAGAATTAAAAAGCGCTATCCGGCAATTGGAAAATGAAAAGTTGCTGAGAGAGATCTTACTTAAAGAACAATTTATTACTCTTTGTGAAAGTTTAAAGCCAATCAACATCCTGAAAGATACCTTAAAAGATGCCCATAGAGATCCTGAGCTAAAAACAACCTTGGTCAATAATGCTATTGGCTTTGTATCCGGAGCCGTTATACGGAAAATAGTAACAGGCAAATCATACAATCCGCTGAGAAATTTGGTGGGAATGGTACTCGAAAGGCTTGTGTCAAGAAATGCAGAAAGAATAAGAACGGTTGCAGATAATATGCTGGAGAAAATAATTAACCATCAGAAAAAGAATACAGAAAATGTATTATGAATATTTCTTACAATATACCTTTTTACGTCAAAGTTTCGGCCATATTTTTTTGTGTCTCCTTTATAGTTTTCACTTTCTACCTTGGTCAGCAAATTCTTCTGCCGGTAGTTTTTGCAACGCTTATAGCCATATTACTCAATCCCTTGGTTGATTTTTTAATCAGCCGTAAAACAGGAAAAATACTTTCCATATTGATAGTAGTTTTTCTATCTACTGTAATTGTAATCAGCATTCTATACATGGTTTCTTCACAAATAACCATGCTGAAAGAAACGTTTCCACAGCTAAAAGATAAATTCTCTATCATAAGAATCCATTTTGTAACCTGGCTTGCAGATAAATTCAATGTTTCCAGTTCAAGTATTAACGATTGGATAAATAAAACGGAGGACCATGCTATACAAAACTTTTCGATAGAAGACAAACTTACAGCCGCTGTGCAGCTAATGTTAGAAGTAGTATTATTACCTGTTTATGTATTTCTGATTCTATTTTACAAAACCTTATTGCTCGATTTTATCCTTAAGCTATTCCGCTCGCATCATCATCCTGCCGTTACAGAAGTATTAATGAGCACAAAAAAAATTATTCAAAGTTATTTAGTCGGGCTTTTTATCGAGATGGTAATTGTTGCAACACTCAACTCTGTTGGCCTCTTTATCCTTAATATTGATTATGCCCTTATTCTTGGTATTGTGGGTGCTATTATCAATGTTATTCCATACATTGGTGGAATTGTTGCCATAGCATTGCCCATGATCATTGCTTTTGTAACCAAAGATTCTATTACATCTACTATTCTAGTATTCTTAGTATATATCCTCATTCAATTTATAGATAATCACTACCTCATTCCAAGGATTGTTGCCTCACGGGTAAGAATAAATGCCCTTGTCGCCATTATTGTAGTGCTTATCGGTAATGCTGTTTGCGGAGTTGCCGGTATGTTTCTTTCCATTCCTGTAACAGCCATCATAAAAGTAATTTTCGATCATATTACACCTTTAAAACCGTGGGGATTCTTACTGGGGAATACAGTGCCTACAGCTTCAAGATTAACTTTTATACAAAGAAAACGAAAGTCAACATTATTATAAACTCCATTAATATGGCTGCTGACACAGAAAATGCCGTTAATGTATCAAATCAAAATGTAGAAGAACCTTCAAAAAATTATTTTGCGAAGATTCTTACTGACTTTTTTGAAGAAGTTACACAGCTAACGTGGTTTACCCTCCGCTTTTTTAAAGAAGCCCTTAAACCCCGTTATGAATTTAGTGAAATACTAAAACAATCTTACCTGATAGGATATAAGTCCTTACCTTTGATTGGCATTACGGGGTTTATTATGGGGTTGGTACTCACCATCCAATCGCGCCCTACACTTGCTGAATTTGGAGCAGAGTCGTGGTTGCCGGCTATGGTATCCGTTTCCATTGTCCGCGAATTGGGCCCTGTTATTACCGCTTTAATATTTGCCGGAAAAGTAGGGTCGGGTATTGGAGCCGAATTAGCATCTATGAAAGTAACCGAGCAAATTGATGCGATGGAAGTTTCCGGAATAAATCCGTTTAAATATTTGGTAGTTACGCGAATTATCTCCACCATTCTAATGCTGCCTATCCTGGTATGCCTGAGTGATGCTATTTCCTTGTATGGCGCATACCTTGCAGTAAATATAAAAGGCTCTGTAAGTTTTCATCTTTTCTTCTTGCAGGTTTTTAAAAGTCTTGATTTTTCAGATGTTTTTCCTGCCTTTATCAAAACGTTTTTCTTTGGCTTTGCAATTGGGTTGATCAGTTGCTACAAGGGTTATAATTCAAACAAAGGAACGGAAGGAGTTGGTGCGGCGGCCAATTCGGCTGTTATTATAGGCTCCCTGTCTGTTTTTATCCTGGATATGATAGCCGTTCAGCTTACCAGCCTATTTATATAATTTGAATGAAAAAAATAGTTGCAGAAATACAGCATTTAAAAAAATCGTTCGGCAAAAATCCCGTATTGAAAGACATCAGTGTGAAGATTGAAGAAGGTGAAAACTTTGTTGTATTTGGCAAATCGGGATGCGGTAAAACTGTTCTTATAAAATGCCTTGTGGGGCTTCTGGAACCGGATGAAGGAAAGATTATCTTGTTAGAAAAAGATATCTCAGGGTTAAACGGCGAAGAATTAAATTTACTGCGGAAAAAGGTAGGTTTTCTCTTCCAAAGTGCAGCGCTATACGACTCTATGACAGTAAGGGAAAACCTGGAATTTCCGCTTCGCGATCTAAAATCAAAACCACGGGAAGAAGTAGACGCACTGGTTATAGAAGCCTTGAAAAATGTTGGGCTTGAAGAGGCCATTGATAAAATGCCTTCGGAGCTTTCGGGAGGAATGAGGAAACGCATTGGGCTGGCCCGTACCTTAATACTAAAGCCCCAAATAATACTTTATGATGAGCCCACTACAGGGCTGGATCCCATCACATCAAAAGAAATAAGTTTGCTAATTGTAGATGTACAAAAAAAATATAATGCTGCTTCCATAATCATTACGCACGATAAAGAATGCGCCCGCATTACAGCCAATCGGATGATGATAATAAAAGACGGAGTAGCTGCAGCGGAAGGAACTTTTGAAGAATTATCCAACTCAAAGGACGAGTGGGTAGCATCATTTTTTAAATAATTAAATAGTAGAACTATGCAAAATAAAACAGGAAATAAAATCAAACTTGGAGTATTTGTCTCAATAGGCCTGTTGCTGTTTATTGTGGGTATTTACTTCATTGGGGAAAGGCAGCAATTGTTTAGCCAAACATTTGAAATAAGCGCCACCTTTAAAGATATAGGCGGATTACAGCTTGGTAATAACGTACGCTTTTCGGGCATTAACGTTGGTATTGTTGAGGATATTCAACAGGTTACCGATTCAACCGTAAAAGTAGGCATGCAAATAAATGAAGCAACAAGAAAATTCATTAAGAAAAATGCAAAAGCCATTATCGGCTCCGATGGCCTGATGGGAAATAAAATAGTGTCTATTATTCCGGGGCCTCCCGGGCAAAAGGAAGTATCGGATAATGATGTTATCCAAGCTATCCAGCCTGTAAGCATGGATGAAATTTTAAACAAGGTAAAAACCTCTACCGATAATGCCGCAAGTATTTCAAGCGACCTGGCAGGCATTATGAAAAACATTCACGAAGGCAAGGGTACTATAGGGAAACTGCTTATGGACAGCACCATGGCTCAAAACGTTGGCCAGGCCATGGTAAATATTAAACAAGGAGCCGGTGGATTTAAACAAAACATGGATGCTGCAGGGCATAGTATTCTTTTAAGAGGCTACTTAAAGAAAAAAGATAAGAAAGCAGATGAGGAAAAGAAGAAGGAAAATAAATAACAACTATTAACTAAACAACATGCAAAGAAGAGCAAAATTAGTATCGCGGGTTTTAAATATGTATCCTTTTAAAATCAATTATTTATTTTTAGTTTTTAGCATATCGTTCCTTACCGTTTCAATTGCGAACGGACAAGATACCAATGCTCCCATTGTGCAATTTTTAATCAAACGGGGTTATACATTTCCTGATTCAGTCAGAAAAAATCACCGTCCCGATAGCAAGCAACAGTGGCCCGATACGTTATATTATAATACTGTATATAAATCGAAACTTTTAGGTTCTATAACCATCCCGTTTCTTTCCAGTGGTATAGAAATAGCAGGAGGCATTCCAAAGGGCACATATTCGGTAACCCCTACATTAGCTATAGGGTTTGGGTATACTTGGTTTTGGGGTGACTTTATATTTAATGAGAATGATAAAATTACAGTTGACCCGAAAGTTTTTTTTGGACTGGCAGCCACTACTGGGATATCAAATGGTTTAAATTTGGAGAAGGGTGGATTTTATGTGAGCGGATTTATTGGTGTAAGCACATTTTCACTGCTTTTTGGATATGATATAATAAACCACTCTCCTACCCTGGGAATTGGCGGACGCGTTGATCTTTATACAATTTCCCAAAAATACCTGCATATAATAGGAAAGGTATATTCGGTAAGGAAGCATAAAAAGATTGCTCCTCAAATTACTGTAGAATAAGTTTTCAATTTGTAATACCAATTTAGCTTAGGTATTTTGCCATTCAACTGTTTCACTTCATCATTGACCGAATATTAAAAGAACCGGCTTTTTTAGCGCATACCTTTGTTTTACACTTAAATCTAATGTTCATTAAATAAAAAAATTATGCTTAAATGGTCGGCCATATTCTTCATTATTGCAATTGTTGCAGCCATCTTCGGATTTACCGGTATTGCTGCAGGCGCAGCCTCTATTGCAAAATTCCTGTTCGGAATATTTTTATTTGTATTCGTTGTGTTTCTTATTCTCGGACTAACCCTTTTTAAAAAATAACAAACTATTAAAATTCTTAATCAACATATACTATGGAAACCATCACTGAAAAAACTGCCGGGCAATTAAAAAAACTTATCATAATTAATAACGACAGGTATGAAGGGTATAAAACCGCTTCAGAAGAAACCCGGGATATGGATCTGAAAGCTTTATTCACCAGCCATAGCATACAGAGTGAACAATTCAGCAATGAACTGCAGAATTTGTTGCCCGATCATAAATATGCACCGGTTCATGGGGAAACAAAAACATCAGGAAAACTATATCGTGCCTTTATGGATGTGAAAGCGGCGCTCCAAAACAAAGACCGTAAAGGGATATTATCCTCTTGCGAATTTGGAGAAGATGAAGCCAAAAAAACGTATGATACAATTCTTGAAGACCGCGAAGAGATGGAATATGACTTATTGGAAATTATTAGACACCAACGCTTTAGTTTGCAAAATGCCCATGATAAGATAAAATCTTTGCGTGACCAGGCATAATCAGATCACTAAAAAGCAATGCCATGAAAATCAACCCTCCCTTTCCAATTAAAACCAGGCAATTACGGGGCATTCTATGTGCCGGCTTTATTTATTGCACTATTCTATCGTGCAACAACTATCAAAACCCGGGTAATAACACCGGTAAAACAGGAGATGGCACCCCAAGGGATAGCCTAAAGGCCCCAAAAGATGATTCGGGTAAAGGCGCAAACTTAGAGAACAAGATGATTAATGAGCAAAATGACAGCGCCTTGAAGAAACGACAACATAAGTTACCTTAAAATGCAAGGATATAATTTATAATACAAACCTTTAATACACTTTAAAAAAATGGCTAAGTATTCAAAAAAAGCGCAAAATAAAGTGGAAAAAGTAATGCACGAATTTAAGCATGGCGAACTTACTTCTGGCAATGGAAGCAAAGTAAAAAGCCGTAAACAGGCTGTAGCCATCGGACTAAGTGAAGCCCGCAAGGCAGGAGCTAAAGTTCCTAAAAAAAGCTCCAAGTAACTATTATGCTATTGCTTGCACCGTAAAAGCCACTGAAAAACAGATAAATAACTATTTGATTCTGTTCGACTATGGTTTTTTCTATTTCATCCATAGTTTTATTAGGTTGGCCTATCCTTTTATATAGTTCGCCGAAAAAACTATATCCTCGAAATTTTTGTTTTATATGTTTATCCTGTCAAAAGGCTAAAAGTTATTTAAGGAATACATACCGGTTTCTAAATGGGTAGTTAACTTATTTTTTTAGCCTTTTGAAGTTGGGCCTTGACAGTATTTATTTAATAAACCATTAATTACTTATGAAAGCGAAAACTATTAAAAAAGCTCCCCAAAATGGCCATGAGGTAACCGATTCCGAATTGTTTAGTACGCTTTTAAGTGTTAGAAACGGCAATTTCTCGGTGCGGTTTCCGGTAGACCAGGTAGGCATAAAAGGTAAAATATGCGATACCCTCAATGAAATTATTGAGATGAATGAAAGGATGGTTTTTGAATTTGAGAAAGTAGGGAGTAGCATTGGCAAGCAAGGTAAACTGAATCAGCGTGTTGAAATAGATGGAGCAAGAGGTTCATGGGGCTCCTGTGTTGATTCTGTAAATACGCTCATCTCCGACCTTGTTCATCCTACTATACAGATTGCACACGTTATAACTTCTGTTGCCAAGGGTAACCTTTCGCAACAAATGCCACTTGATATTGAAGGGCACCAATTGCAGGGAGAGTTTTTACGGATAGCCAAAGAAGTGAATGGCATGGTTAAGCAGCTTAACCTGTTTTCCATGGAGGTAACGCGGGTGGCATTGGAGGTAGGAACAGCCGGGAAACTGGGAGGACAAGCCCAGGTAAAAGGGGTTGCAGGTGTATGGAAAGATTTAACAGACAGTGTGAACCAAATGGCAAGTAACCTTACGGGCCAGGTGCGTAACATTGCGGATGTTACAACGGCGGTTGCTAAAGGCGACCTTTCTAAGAAGATTACGGTAAATGTTAAAGGAGAAATATTGGAACTTAAAAACACCATTAATACGATGGTGGATCAGCTTAACTCATTTGCATCGGAAGTAACGCGGGTAGCACGGGAAGTAGGTACCGAAGGAAAACTCGGCGGACAAGCACAGGTAAAAGGTGTAGGCGGAACATGGAAAGATTTAACGGATAGTGTAAACCAAATGGCAGGTAACCTTACGGGCCAGGTGCGTAACATTGCAGATGTAACAACGGCAGTTGCAAAAGGTGACTTATCAAAAAAAATTACGGTAGACGTACGGGGAGAAATATTAGAGCTTAAAAATACCATCAATACGATGGTGGATCAGCTTAACTCATTTGGTTCGGAAGTAACGCGGGTAGCACGGGAAGTAGGTTCGGAAGGAAAACTCGGCGGACAGGCAAAAGTGCGGGGCGTAGGTGGTGTTTGGAAAGATTTAACAGATAGTGTGAACCAAATGGCAAGCAACCTTACAGGCCAGGTGCGTAACATTGCGGAGGTAACCACAGCGGTTGCAAAAGGTGACCTTTCTAAAAAAATTACGGTGAATGTAGAAGGGGAAGTATTGGAATTAAAAAACACGATAAACACCATGGTGGATCAGCTGAACTCATTTGGGGCTGAGGTAACACGGGTAGCACGGGAAGTAGGTTCGGAAGGAAAACTGGGCGGACAGGCAAAAGTAAAAGGGGTAAGCGGAACATGGAAAGATTTAACAGATAGTGTGAACCAAATGGCAGGTAACCTTACGGCGCAGGTGCGGAACATTGCCGAGGTTACAACAGCAGTGGCAAATGGCGATTTGTCTAAAAAGATTACAGTAAATGTAGAAGGTGAAATATTGGAATTGAAAAACACCATCAATACGATGGTGGATCAGCTTAACTCCTTCTCTTCTGAAGTAACACGGGTAGCACGTGAGGTAGGTACAGAAGGAAAACTCGGCGGACAAGCACAGGTAAAAGGCGTTGGTGGAACATGGAAAGATTTAACGGATAGTGTGAACCAAATGGCAAATAACCTTACTGGCCAAGTGCGGAACATTGCGGAGGTTACCACAGCGGTTGCAAAAGGCGACTTGTCGAGGCAAATCACAGTGGATGTTAAAGGAGAAATATTGGAACTCAAGAAAACCATCAATACAATGGTGGACCAGCTTAACTCCTTCTCTTCTGAAGTAACACGGGTAGCACGGGAAGTAGGTACAGAAGGAAAGCTCGGCGGACAAGCTCAGGTAAAAGGTGTCGGCGGAACATGGAAAGATTTAACGGATAGTGTGAACCAAATGGCAAGTAACCTTACGGGCCAGGTGCGTAACATCGCAGATGTTACCACAGCGGTTGCAAAAGGTGACTTATCGAAAAAAATTACGGTAGACGTTAAAGGAGAAATATTAGAATTGAAAAACACCATTAATACGATGGTGGATCAGCTTAACTCATTTGCATCAGAAGTAACGCGGGTAGCACGGGAAGTAGGTACGGAAGGAAAACTCGGCGGACAAGCACAGGTAAAAGGCGTAGGTGGAACATGGAAAGACTTAACGGATAGTGTGAACCAAATGGCAGGTAACCTTACCGCTCAGGTGCGGAACATTGCGGATGTGGCTATAGCGGTGGCAAATGGTGATATGTCCAAAAAGATTACAGTGGACGTAAAAGGAGAAATATTGCAACTGAAAGAAACGCTGAACACCATGGTGGATCAGCTGCGGGCTTTCGCATCGGAAGTAACGCGGGTAGCACGGGAAGTAGGTACAGAAGGAAAACTCGGCGGACAAGCCAACGTGCCCGGGGTTGCTGGAACATGGAAAGACTTAACGGATAGTGTGAACCAAATGGCAGGTAACCTTACCGCTCAGGTGCGTAACATTGCCGAAGTAACAATAGCGGTGGCAAATGGTGATATGTCCAAGAAGATTACGGTGGACGTACGCGGAGAAATATTACAGCTTAAGGAAACCATCAATACGATGGTGGATCAGCTGCGGGCTTTCGCATCGGAAGTAACACGGGTAGCACGGGAAGTAGGTACCGATGGTAAATTAGGCGGACAGGCTTTTGTACCCGGCGTAGGCGGAACATGGAAAGACTTAACGGATAGTGTGAACCAGATGGCAGGTAACCTTACGGCACAGGTGCGCAACATTGCCGAAGTAACAAAAGCCGTAGCAAGCGGTGACCTTTCAAAACTGATCACGGTAGATGTAAAAGGAGAAATATTAGGACTTAAAAACACCATTAATACCATGGTGGAGCAGCTTAACTCATTTGCATCGGAAGTAACACGGGTTGCGCGTGAAGTAGGTACAGACGGTAAGCTGGGCGGGCAAGCACAGGTAAAAGGTGTTGCCGGCACATGGAAAGATTTAACGGATAGTGTGAACTTAATGGCATCGAACCTCACGGAACAGGTGCGTGGTATTGCAAAGGTTGTGACCTCGGTGGCTAAAGGAAATCTGAGACAAAAATTATCCATTGATGCAAAAGGCGAGGTTGCTCAATTAACAGATACAATAAATGAGATGATAGATACACTCGCTATCTTCTCCGACCAGGTTACTACAGTGGCACGGGAAGTAGGTGCGGAAGGAAAACTGGGTGGACAGGCAAACGTGCCCGGCGCTTCCGGAACATGGAAAAACTTAACGGAAAACGTTAACCAACTTGCAGCAAATCTTACTACGCAGGTGCGTGCTATTTCTGAAGTAGCATCAGCGGTTACAAAGGGTGACCTTACCCGAACAATTGGTGTGGAAGCTAAAGGTGAGGTAGAAGCGTTGAAGGATACCATTAACCAGATGATATCAAACCTGAAGGCTACTACGCTGAGAAACCAGGAACAGGATTGGCTCAAATCCAACCTTGCCAAATTCACGCAGATGTTGCAAGGCCAAAAGGAATTGAATTCTGTAACGAAACGTATCCTGTCTGAATTAGCACAGGTGGTAAATGCCCAACACGGCTTGTTCTATATAATGGAACAAAAAGATAATATCCTTGATGCCAAACTAAAACTCATTGCCGCATACGCCTACAGAAAAAGAAAAGATGTTGCTAATGAATTTGCCATGGGAGAGGGCTTAGTGGGCCAATGCGCATTGGAAAAAGAAAGAATATTACTCACCAATGTACCCGGCGATTATATACAAATAGGTTCTGGCCTGGGTGAAGCAACTCCTGTTAATATCCTTGTATTACCGGTGCTTTTTGAAGGAAACTTAAAAGCTGTAATAGAACTGGCCTCCTTTGATTCCTTCAGCCAAACCCACCAGGATTTCCTCGAAGGACTTACAGAAAGTATAGGTATTGTATTAAATACCATTGAAACAAATTCAAGGACAGAAGATTTGTTGGCACAATCGCAATCACTGGCAGGTGAGTTGAAGAGTCAACAGGAAGTGTTGCGCAAAACCAATGAAGAACTGGAAGATAAAGCCATATTGCTGGCAAAACAAAAAGAAGAAGTGGAACAAAAGAATGGAGAAGTGGAGGTAGCAAGAAAATCGTTGGAAGAAAAAGCAGAGCAATTGACACTCACATCAAAATACAAGTCTGAGTTCCTTGCCAATATGTCGCATGAATTAAGAACCCCCTTGAATAGTTTGCAGATATTGGCGCATGAACTTATCGAAAACCGGGAGGGCAACCTTACGGACCAACAGATAGAATTTGCCAAAACCATTAATAGCTGTGGAGATGACCTTATTCAATTAATTAACGATATTCTTGATCTTTCAAAAATTGAATCGGGGTATATATCGGTTGAGACTATGCCGGTCAGCTTTATGGATATTACCCGGTTTGTGGAATCTACATTCAGGCATATTTCAGAAGCCAAGCATCTTAACTTTAGTATAGAAGCGGATGAAAGCTTGCCGGAATTTATAGAAACTGACCCGCATCGGTTAAATCAGATTTTGAAAAATCTATTATCCAATGCATTCAAGTTTACTGAAAAAGGCGATGTACAATTAAAGATATATAAAGCGGACAACCAGAATTGGAAAAACAAAAACACCGAGTTGTATATAGCAAAAACGGTGGTTGCATTTGAAATTTCAGATACCGGAATTGGTATTTCAAGAGATAAACAAGGCATTATATTTGAAGCATTCCAGCAAGCAGAAGGTTCAACCAGTAGAAAATATGGAGGAACAGGATTAGGCTTATCTATCAGCCGTGGGCTTTCCGACCTACTTGGTGGCGCCATAGAACTGGAAAGCGAATTTGGTGAAGGAAGTAGATTTACTTTGTACCTGCCCATCAGTATTTCCCGCCAGGTTATTGAAAATAAACAACTGCTCGAAAAAGCGAACGGTGTAAATAAGCAAAAGCAGTTGGCAGCTTCTTCTAACGGCAACGGAGTTTTCATGATCAATGAAATAAGCGATGACAGGGAAGATATAAACCCGGACGACAAAGTGTTGTTAATGGTGGAAGATGATGTGCGGTTTGCAAAAATAATGATGGGAAAAGCCCATGAATATGGAATCAAACTTATTCTTGCGACCAAATGCAATGAGGTACTTGATTATGTGGCGCAATACAATCCTACAGCCATATCGCTGGACATAAACATGCCCGATATGAATGGATGGAAAGTATTGGACAGGCTTAAAAACGATTTACACTTCAGGCATATTCCCATATATGTAGTATCGGGGGAAGAAGACAGGAGCGTTGGGTTAAAACGCGGTGCAAGAAATTGTTTCCAAAAACCGCTGAAAGAAAACTCCATAAAAAACCTTTTTGAGGATATAACCTATTTAAGCAATAAGAAGATAAAAGATATGCTTATTGTGGAGGAAGATGAAAAAGACTCGTCTGAAATAACAAAGCTGATGGAAGGCAATGACATAAATATAGTTACCGCAAAAACAGCTAAAGAGGCAATAAGCCTTATGAACGACAAAAAGTTTGATTGCTTGGTATTGGACCCTGCCTTATCCGATTCTTCGGGGTTTGATATTCTAAAAAATCTGAATGATGAAAAGGAAATTGCGCCCACATCGGTTGTTATCAGGTATTCTAAAAATTTAACCAAGAAAGAAGAAAACCAGGTAAAGAAATTCGCAAAAGTGATTGTTTCAAAGGAAAAAAATTCATTGGAACAACTGGCCGACCAAACAGCCTTATTTATGCACAGGCCATATAGCACCATGCCCGAACTTACCAGGCAGGCAATTGACTATTACAGGCTTTCGGAAGATATATTGAAAAATAAAAAAGTGCTGATAGTAGACGATGATGTGCGGAATTTATTTGCATTAACTACGGCACTGGAAAGGTTCAATATAAACGTGCTGAATGCAGAAAGCGGGCAAGAAGCCATTTATGTAATAGAAAAAAACAGGGATATTGATATTGTGCTTATGGATATAATGATGCCTGAAATGGATGGATATGAAACGATGAAGCAAATAAGAAAGGACAAAAAGAATGACGACATTATAATGATTGCCGTTACTGCCAAAGCAATGAAAGGAGACAGGCAAAAGTGCATAGAATCGGGCGCGTCAGATTATATAACAAAGCCCATCAATATGGAGCAATTATTAACACTTATACGTGTTTGGGCCCAATAGGCTATATTTTACGCAGTGAATGGGGGGAGCCTTAAACTATGAGTACAGAACGAGCTATAAAGATATTATTGGTAGATGACAGAAAGGAAGATCTTCTTTCTATGGAAGTAACTCTGTCCAATCCAAATTATAAATTTTATAAGGCGGCTTCAGGCCGTGAAGCATTAAGGATTTTACTTAAGGATAAGGATTTTGCAATTATCCTGATAGATGTGCAAATGCCCCTGCTGGATGGATATGAAACAACTGCCCTAATCCGCGAAAATGAGAAACTAAAACATATTCCTATTATTTTCCTTACGGCTAATAATGACAAACCCAATCATATTTTTGCAGGCTACAAGGCGGGCGCCGTAGATTATATGATAAAGCCCATAATGCCGGAAATACTGCGGGCAAAAGTGGCCGTATTCGTCGATCTATATGAAAAAACGAGCGCGCTTTATATTGAAAAACAGAAGCTGGAAGAGGCTCAGAAAATGGCCCATATTGGCAGCTGGGAATGGGATATCGTACATAAAAACATGACTTGGTCGGATGAATTCTTTCTAATACATGGTATGAAACCACTGGAAGAAAGACTGAGGCCCGAAATGTTTTTTATGTCTGTCCATCCCGAGGATAAAAATTATGTTGAAAGTATACTACAAGATATACTAGATACGGGTAAACAAGTAACCTTTACCTATCGTATTATTCGCAAAGATGGCGCTATAAGAACACTTCATTCAAGAGGTGAAGCAGTAAAAGGCAACAAAGGCGAGGTAATAAAAATAGTAGGTACCGGCCAAGATACTACAGAACGGGTGCAGGAAGATGAAATGGAAAAACTGGCTAAGGCGGCTACCAAATCTTTCAATTCGGTAATAATAACGGATGAACATGGAAATATTGAATGGGTTAACGAAGGCTTTACGGCACTTACAGGATATACGTTTGATGAAGTTAAAGGCGCTCATGGTGAATTATTGAGAAAGAGCGCTGAAACCCCTGTTTCTGAAGATACCAGTTATTATAAAAGTGTTATAAAAGCAAAAGTACCCATAACGTATGAAAGCAAAAATTATTCAAAACATGGAAAGGAATATTGGACCATTACAACCCTTACACCTGTGCTGGATAAGGATGGCCAGGTAACACGCATTATTGCTATTGATTCGGATATTACGTTGCGGAAACAGATGGAAGAAAATTTGCGGCGTGCCAATCAAATTGCAGAAGATTCGCTTACAAAAGGCAACAAAGCCTTAAATGACCTGATGAAAGCTAAAAGGCAACTGGAGGAATTGGTAAGTGTGAAGGAACAATTTCTGGCTAATATGAGCCACGAGATACGCACCCCCATGAATGCCATTGTTGGTTTTACCGACCTGATTTTAAAAACCACTATATCTCAAGAACAAAAACAATATATTGATGCTATAAAAACGTCCGGCGAAAACCTGCTGGTAATTATCAATGATATTCTTGATTTCTCTAAAATACAATCAGGCAAAATATCTTTTGAGCAAATTGACTTCAGTATATCGCATGTAATTTCCACACTCACGGAATTAATACTGCCAAAATCAATAGAGAAGCACATCAAACTATCCAAATCAATAGATAAAAAAGTGCCTGACAGATTAGTTGGCGACCCTACCAGATTAACCCAAGTATTGCTTAACCTGGTTGATAACGCTATCAAGTTTACTGAAAAAGGGGAAGTTAAAATAAATGTTGAATGGATTTCTGAAGATGCTGATTCCGTGTCTCTCCGATTTTCAGTTTCCGATACCGGCATAGGTATCTCCAAAGATAAATTGCCCGGCGTTTTTGATGCCTTTACCCAAGCTAACAATGATACTACCCGGAAATATGGGGGCACAGGTCTTGGCCTTGCCATTGTAAAGCAGCTTGTAGAAATGCAGGGGGGAGCCATACAAATTGAAAGTGAACTGGAGAAAGGGTCTGTTCTTACTTTCACGCTTGTTTATCGTAAGAGCCCAGGTTCGGAAAACGCGACAGCGAATTTGAAAGAAAATGAAAAGGTTATTTCAAATGATTTATACATATTGCTTGTAGAAGACAATACATTCAATCAGGTATTGGCTCAAAAAGTATTATCAGACTGGGGCTGGAAAGTTGAAATTGCCGATAACGGGCTTATAGCTGTTGAAAAAATGAAAGAAAAAGATTTCGATCTGATTCTTATGGATATTCAGATGCCCGAAATGGATGGCTATGAAACTACCTTGCACATCCGTGAAAAAATGCCTGCGCCCAAATCAGCCATACCTATAATTGCCATGACGGCTCATGCTATTACAGGAGAAGAGGATAAATGTTATAAAGTGGGTATGAATGGCTATATTTCAAAACCATTTAAAACCGAAATGTTGTATCAAAAGATTGTTTCGGCAATAAACCGGGAATCAGCTACTCCTCCTACACTTTATGCTGATAACTCTAATTAGCCTTTTTGGCTTGCGCTATCTCTTTCCCTCGAATTGTTAATTGTCACTTTCGGTATAGGCTAGCAGTTTTAAGGCACTTCGGCAAGAATATGTTTTACCGATGCATATTGCATCTCCACCCGACCTATCAGAATACTCACCGAATATTTTATGAATAAAATATTTCTGCACTTAATTTTAAATTGTTAGTCAGTCAAGTTTATAATTCTAATATTCTCAAACGTCATGAACAAGCAAAAAAGTGGAAGCCATGGTAAGCATGACCACTCCAAAAAGCCACATCAACATTCGGCTAAACCTGCGGGTTCCGGCAGAATGGAAAGACAATCAGAACAGTCTCAACCAAGCCAATGGAAGAACAAACCCCAGCGTCCCGGAGAAAAATCCGGAGACATGGTAGTAAATGATGGGGAATAAACCATATAAAAAACGAATGGTAAAGCGCCCCAAATAAAAGCCCTGGCATAGTTTATACCGGGGCTTTTATAATACAGGAAACCAAACTGAATATAGCCAGTTCCGAAATAAAAAAATGAGGCTTAAATTGATAATCCTATGCAAAAGAAGCAACATATTCAGCAAGCAAAAAGTGCCCTGGGTGTTCTTGATTATAAGAGCAGGAAACCACAGAAAGAATATATTTTGAATGAATGCAGGGATATGCCTGACGATAAAACGATAACTGTTCCCGGAATAATTACGCCTCACCCATACAG